>Ga0208515_100212_pt1 | contig 16385 bp, 12 predicted proteins | sample LakWasMe99_LOW12_2_FD_183919 | JGI IMG/M metagenome (GOLD analysis project Ga0208515, IMG submission 183919) | Freshwater sediment methanotrophic microbial communities from Lake Washington under simulated oxygen tension - Sediment Metagenome... | ecosystem: Environmental > Aquatic > Freshwater >... | reverse complement strand
TCGACACGTGCAATAAAAGCCTCCCTGCCATTTACAGATTGCCCATAACCGACCACAGTGTGACCATCACCACTTATGCCACGGGCTTCAGTCAACTTTGTAAATCCTACGGCGCTGACACCTGCATCTGCTAACCAGTCCTGCACTCGAATCATGCCGCCAGTCTGTGTCCAGCGGAACGCTTCCTGACCACTGGCACTAACCCCGTAACCGACAACCACCGAACCATCGCTATTGACCGCATTTGCCTGACTAAGAAAACTACCCCCTGCCAGATCGCCCAGCCCCACCATGCCACCGGCCTGTGTCCAGCGAAAGGCTTCTCGACCAGCAGCACTATTCCCGAAGCCCACTACTACAGAGCCATCGCTATTGACCGCTTTCGCCTCACTAGAGAAACTTCCACCTGCTAGGTCTCCCAGCCCCACCATGCCACCGGCCTGTGTCCAGCGGAAAGCTTCGAAACCACTCGCGCTATTTCCTAAGCCAACCACTACAGAACCATCGCTATTGACCGCATTCGCCTGACTATAAGTACTTCCACCTGCTATGTCCCCCAGCCCCACCATGCCGCCGGCCTGTGTCCAGCGGAACGCTTCTCGACCAGTGACAGTATTCCCGTAGCCCACCACTACCGAACCATCGCTACTAACCCCATATGCCTGACTAGAGAATGCTCCTCCGGCCAAGTCTCCAAGCCCCACCATACCGCCGGCCTGTGTCCAGCGGAAGGCTTCGGTACCACTGGTACCATTCCCATAGCCTACCACCACTGAACCATCACTACTCACAGCATTTGCCTGACTCTGGAAGTAACTGCCAGCCAGATCTCCAAGCCCCACCATGCCACCGGCCTGTGTCCAGCGGAAAGCTTGAAAGGTAATACCACTGTATCCCACCACTACCGAACCATCGCTACTGATCGCATTTGCCTCACTATAGAAAGTTCCTCCCGCCAACTCACCCAAGCCACTGAAAGTGTCCGCGGCATAGGCTGCTGGAGAGATGAGTGGCATTACAGAGAGCAGAGCGAGCAGAATTGGCCTGACACTCATGCCTCTAGGCATTTGGGATTTGTAATACTTAGTATTCTTAAGAAGAGAAGTTCTATTACGGGATGGTTGCACAATTTTTTTATTCGTCATTATTGAAGCTTTTTTGATGTTATTTGATTGCTTTAGTGTTTCTAATATATAACCCAACTTAAAAATTGAAATTATTAATTTAGAAAGATGGTAAAAGAATTTCCCTACTTACGTAAATGGGGGGCAGAGAAATAACGAAAGAAGTTTAAGAATCGCAGAGTTCCGCGACAGAAAGACGCACCTCTGGACTGATACCTAGTTTACATAGGTATGAAGATTGGCGATCTCGCTGTCATAGAGCAATATTTAAATTATTCCTTAGACCGGTAACTTTGCGTCCCCGCTTTTCAGTCGGGTATACCTTTTATATTAAATTCAGTCTACTCTCTTTGAAATCGGAGTCAATAAATCCAAACTAATAAAATTAACAACAATCAAAGTGTCATGTCCTATAAAGGCAGGTTTCTTCTTGCCGCCTCCCATAGCTTTAGTTTAATGCATAGACTGGCAGCTTTGTCCCGCTAATATGCCATAGTCGTGTTAATCCGCAAAGCGGACAGTCAATTATAGAAGCCAACTGGATTTCGCCCGTTTTCTAGAGATCGCTCAGAAAAGCTCAGTAGAGCAAAAAGCTTACCAATTTTATTAGCACAATTTTCGTTGGTTAAAAATAGCTAAATATTTACTGCTTAGTAAATATAACGATATGCTGTAAAGGCAAACTATGAATAGTTGTCTGCCATTTGAGCGGATGGATGGTGAGCTCTTTAATAATTTGTGCCTCGCTCATTTTATGTGTTTCTTTAATCTTGACTTTGTCGTCCTCAGCACGATACTCCACCAAAATGAGCTGGGCTTGAGGCTTTAGCGCTTTTAACAGGCTTTGAATAGTTTCAAATGGATATTCGAGTTCGTGATATACATCGACCATAATGGCCATATCAAGAGAGTTTTCTGCTAATTTAACATCGTCAACTTGAGATAAAACGGGTTGAATATTATTGTGTTTTTTAGCAAGTGCCTTAATCTTACCCATCATTTCTGGCTGTACATCAACGGCGTAAATAACGCCATTTGAACCTACTTTTTCAGACAAACGGCGCGACAAATAGCCAGTACCTGCCCCAATATCAGCGATTACCATGCTTTTTTTTAACTGAAGTTGTTGAATCAGTAAATCTGTGCGCTCTTCTTTTTCTCGACCTTCACGCTCCAACCAACCTGCACCCTGGTAACCCATTACATGCGCAATTTCGCGCCCCATAAATACTTTACCAGTGCCTTCTGCTGTCTGTGGAAACTGTTGGTAACGATTGCTTTCTGCAAAAGTAGTATTAGCTTGCAATAGGATTAAAAGACAAGCCAGTGAAGTAAGTAACTTATACATATGAATATTAAATTGCTTTCAAAAATATTGAGTTTAAGAATAAATAAAAATGCATACAATATCTGCTGATATCCGCAAAGCTGACACTCAGCTGATACACACTAGTATCCTCAATTTACACAAAACCTAATAGCCTTTACATATGTGCAATTTATTTAATTTTTATAAAAATTACTGATCGTCTGCCCAATGAAACTTATGCATTACCCTATGCAGTAAAGGCGCAAGGATGAGTCCAGCAACCACTATAAATACCAAGCCAGCATAAAGTGCATACAGGCCTGCAAAAATTTTACCTCCATCAGTATGAGGCGCATCTACCGGTCCCATTCCACCCAGAAGCATCGCTGAATTCAAAAATGCACTGCGCCAAGAAAGTTGTTCAAAATACTGATAACCAGCCATTCCAATCACAATTGAAACCAGAAGAATTAAAACTGCAAATGCGACATGTCGCAGGACTCTAATAATGAATCTATCAGGAGGTATTGGTGGGTGTAGTATCGGCTCGTACATGAATAAATTCCACTTGTAAGCACAAAGTAAAATTTAGTCTAACATGAAAATATATTAAGATTCATTTGTGATTTGCACCAAACACATTGGAGATGCTGTATTAAAAGATGATAAGGATGTTTTACTGCTGTTAGAGATAGAATAATTGAACTAACATTAAAGTGCCGATGCATTAGCATAGAAATGCTTTTGTTATGCATAGCACAACCTCATTGAACGACTAAATGGTGTATTTTTGAAGTAGACGTGTCAAAGCTATATTACTGGTTTTGTCCTTCATTTCCACTGAATCCGCTAAGTAGACTGACAGTGGCAATATCAATCCCACTTCATCGGTGTCAGAATAGTTTGTCTGGCGTAATGCGAAACCCAAAAGATAGCCACTGGTTATCATTTACACCGTTGAGTTGTCTTCCCAAGGTGGCATCTACTTGGAAGAAGTTGGGCATGACAGACAACCTTACACCAGCTTGAGCGAATGGGCTTGATTGATGGTATCCGTATGTTTCTAAGACACCTTTAAATCTCTGAGTAGCCCTGAACTCAAACCACATAGGGCACATTGAAAATACATTTTTTACTGATATTTATAGAAAATATTAAATATTATTAAACATACGGAATCTACGAAGCTTATTTTGTTTCAGTTTTCAGCATCTTTAGGCCAGCATTACCATTAGGGTCGCCAATTAGTATTGGAGATTGTTTAAATGCTGAGTTTACGATACTTTTTTTAATATCGAGATCATCAAAACTTAAGCCTGCAACGTCAAACCAAGTATGAATGAAATTTGAAAGACTATAGGGCATATTTAGGTTTATATTTAAATTCACATTTGAACTTTGCTGCCATGCAGGTGACGCCCACATGATTAAAGGTGTGGCATACATCGAAATTGTAGGTTTTCCTTCATTTCTTCCAAGAAAGTCATGCGGTGGCGTGTCATATACATCCTCACCATGATCGGAGAGGTAAGCCATGAAACTTCGCTCTTGTTTAGCTTCTATCATTTTTTTAATAGAAGTGACAATATAATCGTTATAAAAAACGGCGTTGTCGTATGAGTTAATGACATCTATTTTTTTCTGATTAAGCTCTTTATTTAATCCTTCAGAAGAGTTGAATTTAGCAAAATCGTCTGGGTAGCGATATTTATATTTCATATGCGTACCTAAGAGATGTACAACAATAAATTTCTTATGGGCACTATCATTTAGAGATTTTTGTAAAGGCTCTAAAACATTTTCATCGTATTGTCTTGAATTCTGTGCGCTTGAATTGTTCATATAAAATTGAACATCCATTTGCTTAGAAAAGTTCGTCAACATCGTATTGCGCTTTGTTATAGTTTGCTGGTTGGTTATCCAAAACGTTTTATAGCCAGCTTGATTCATAATGTTCATTAATGTTGGCTTAGTGAGATACAAGTCTGGATTTTCCTGGTCAGCAAAAGTGAGAATTTGCTCTAAAGACTCAATCGTCGATGGCCGAGACGAAAATGCGTTTTTAAATACTGATAGTTCATTTTTCATCGCATCTAACCTAGGTGTGGTTGGACGCTTATATCCATATAAACTCATATGTTGACGGTTGGTAGACTCGCCAATTACCAATACCATCGTGCTATTAAGGTCTCCGTATTTATCCTTAAGATTTTTAACTGGAGGTAAGCTTTTATTCTTCTCAAGCATAGCCTCCATCGTCGCTAATTGTTCACGATAATGTAGATATCCGATAATTAACTGCCATGGTTGAGCAGGTTGTAAACTCTTTTCAATTTTATAAACTACATCACTCCATTGTGCCTTTTTAATCACATAATTCTTTAAAACTGGTATACCAAACAAAAATATTAAAATGAATAGACTAATGAATAGCGCGCGGTTATAAGGGATAAATGTTGGCTTAACTTGACGCCAAAGTAAAAAACTAACGATTGTATGAACAACAAATACTGGCAACATCCACCATTTGAAATACTGAGCGATGAATTCATAAGATTCAGCTGGATTTGATTCAAAAATAATGAAAATTACACTTTGAGAGAATTCTTGTTGATAGATGCAAAAGTAGCCGAGACTAACTAACGATGTAAACCAAAGAATAATACCAATTACACTTGATATTAATTTGGTCTTATTGGGAATCAGTAATGCTGGAATCACCCATAACAAGCTCATATAAATTGCCTGCCTTAGTCCAACAAAAATCGTTGAATCTGTCACTTGTAGCAGAATATGTGTAATGCCTGAAAAATAGAAAAAGAAAAAATAAAGAGTCAGGAATGCTTGCCAATTGGCATTTAGATGAATTTTTTTGATCATTATTATGTTTGGGACTACTTTAGTATTGTTATAAAAATTTAGGCTTTTGCGTTGTCAAATCTTCTTTAAATTCCCACATGCCTTTAAAGATACAAATATTTGAATTAATAGTGTTGGTAGCGGAGTTTTGTCGTCATTAATCTTTACTAATTTAACTTCTCATTAGAATTTAAATCGGACAATGCATAGGTTTGTAAATTTTTGTTTCTAGCAAGAATGCCGCTCTTACTCTCGCAGATCTTGGAGTCGAGTTCAAAGCCTACAAGCAAAGTACAAAACAAATCGTCATGACTAAGTGCGATATCTTTGTAGGGTCTAATCTCATTTAAGTTGTAGTCAAAATTCTTGCCGGCCCATGCGATGACAGGTACATGTATTTGCTCTCTTGGAGCGATCATATAAGGTGCCGCATGAAGATAAACACCATGCTCACCTAAAGACTCTCCATGGTCAGCCACATATAACATTGCCACTTCATAATTCTCGTCATATTTCTTTAGAAAATTAATGACTTCAGATAAGAAGTAATCTGTATATAGGATGGCATTGTCATACGCATTATCGATTTCTATTTGAGAACAATCTCTTAATTCTCCGGTTTGACAAGCAGGTTTAAAACGTTCAAATTCTTTTGGATATCTACGATAATACTCAGGACCATGATTGCCCATTTGGTGCAACACAATCATCATATCTTTGCCTTTATTTTTTTCGATATAGGCATCTAATCCTTTTAGCATTCCTACATCCCTGCATTCGCCTTTGCAAACGGTATTGCGTGTGGGTGATTTAAAGTCTTCGTATTTGATGCGTGTTGCCACGCCTTTTGAGTCTGAATTATTGTCTCTCCATAAAATTTCAATGCCATTTTTTTGTAAAACATCGAGTGCATTCTCTTGCTCTAGTGCTTTTTCTTTATCATATTTTTCACGACCCAATGATGAAAACATACATGGCACAGAAACATTAGTTGACGTGCCACATGAAGTAACGTTAGTAAAACTAACGATATCTTGTTTAGACAACTCAGGGTTAGTTTCACGCTGATAGCCGTTTAATGAAAACCTATCTGCACGGGCTGTTTCACCTACTACCATAATGATTAATTCATTTTTACTGGTAGATGGGTCTAATAAAACAGCATCTTCAGCCGTCTTAGATAATATTGATTGATGAGCAGTAATATTAGATTGTTGGTTAATGTATTTAATTGCCGAATATACTGAATAGGTAGGGTTTGAATAAAACCTTACGATTCTGTGCTCACGGATGAATGATGTGTAATCTGGTGTAAACGGTATCACTAGTAACACAAGTGCCAACAGTAATAACAATAATGAGCGTAACCTAGATTTTAATTCGATTTTAAGACTGCGAGGTTCCGGGCAATATTTGAGTATTAACCAAGCGGGAATAACACCAAAAAAGAATGTTCTCAATATTAAGGTGGAGGTGATTAAACTTGAAAACTCGCTTTTGTTTGTTTGTACGACATTGTCAATCATGACGGTATCAATAATGACACCTAAATGATCCATGTAATAGGCAGATTGAGATGTAATTAACAGAAAGCCAGCAAGAATCCAGCGTGTCCACTTACCATGACTGATTACTAAGAAAAAAATTGCTGTCAATGACGTGAAAAACAAGGCAAGGGAAATGAGAAATGGCAAGTTTCCGAAAGTGAGTGGATAGATATTTAAAATGCCATGGAACAGTGAAAAATTTCCTGTCACCATTATCAAAATGACAACTAAAAATATAGCAGCGGTCTGGGAGTTAACCATATCCCTTCTATTTGCTAGGCTTCCATATTTATTTAATAACTTAGATTGCATGTTTCCTCTAAAGCCTTTTATGAACATCTTTAACACCAAAAGCAACTTACATGCCTACCATCTATCTACATGATTTTAATAATTAAAATATTTTATTTAGCATTAGTACTGCAATATTTGCAGGGATGTAAATTATTACTAGTTTTAAATCATGCAAATTTTGCAGTTTTAATTCACAAAATTCAGGTTTTGATTTTTCCAAACTTTAAGAAAATACTCGGTAATAAAATAAGGTTAAGTAATGTTGAAGTAAGCAATCCAGTCACCACCACCACTGCTAACGGATATTCAATTTCATAGCCAGAAATCGGCCCTTTAAAAATGATAGGAAGTAAAGCAAGCGAGGTGGCAAGTGCCGTCATTAGTATTGGAACTAAACGCTCTTGTGAGCCACGCTTAACAACGTCCAATCCAAACTGATAGCCCTCACTTGCAATTAAGTGCCTGTAGTGGCTAATTAACAAAATACCGTTTCTGGATGCAATGCCTAATACAGCAATAAATCCGACCATAGAGCCAAGAGAAATAATTCCGCCAGATAAAAACACCCCAATAACACCACCCATGAGTGCAAACGGTAATGACGCCAAAAAGATAAGCGTATGTTGATGAGATTTGAAATCTATATACACTATCAAGATAATTGCAAATATCATCAATAATGTGAGGCCAAGCAGTTTCTGAGTGGCTGCTTTCTGGGCACTATACTCACCTAAAAACTGTGGGTAATACCCAGCAGGTAAAGTCATTGCAGATACTTTGCTTTCGACTTCCGATGCCACAGATCCTAAGTCACGATTTTTGGCATTTGCAACAATATCGATTCGTCTTGATACTGCCTCGCGTTTTATCTCATTAGGCATACCAATAAAGTAAACATCTGCTACATCCTTTATTCTCAGCTGTGGCCCAAATGCCGAATCTATTGGTAACTCTTGTATTGCACGTAAGTCTGATTTACTTTCAGGAGCACCGATGACCACTACATCTACTTTTTGCTGTGCTTCATATACTTCACCAACCTTTGTACCTTTCAGTACCATGCTTGTCACTTTACGAATGTCATTGGTGTTGATGCCGTAATGTTTTGCAGCGTCTTTTTTTAGGCGAATCTCAATTTGAGGGATTAGTACTTGTGGCTCTACTTTTAAATCCGCAATACCATCCACAGTTTGCATGGTTTGTTTAATGAGTTCTGCATGCTCGCGCAACACAGCTAAATCTGGACCAAATAAACGCACTACTATGCTAGAGCTTGTGCCAGAGAGTACCTCTTTGCTACGTTCTTTTAAGTAGGTTTGCACATCGGTAAAAATACCTGAGTAGCCATGCATGGTTTTTTGAATGGCAGAGACTGTTTCTTCGTAATTTATATCAGGATCTATGCTCACCCATAGCTCAGTAAAATTAGGCCCAACTACCTCATCAGCCACTTCTGCACGACCGATATGTGCTCCAAAGTTTCTTACCCCTGGAATCGCTAGTAAGTCATGACTTGCCAACATACTGATTTTTTTCATTTGTTGAATTGATGCACCTGGACGCTCAAGAAAGTGCATCAAAAAATCCGTCTCTTTAAATTCTGGTAAAAATTCTGAACCTAAATAAAATGAGCCTACACCTGTCGCAGTAAATGCAATCGCCGCTGCTACAAAAATCTTTTTGGGTCTAGCTAAAATGGTGTCTAGTAACCTAGAGTATTTACTCTGTAACCAGTTGACGATAGCAATATCGTCTTCTTCATGTTCTACATCTAACAACATAAAAGATATCGCAGGTGTTACAACAAGTGCAACAATCAAAGAAGCCAAGATGGCTAACAAATAAGCCATGGCTAGAGGTTGAAAGAAAGCACCTGCAATACCGTCTAAAAAGAATACTGGCAGGAAAACCACCATCACAATCATGGTGGCATAGACCACTGCACTCCGGACTTCTAACGACGCATTTACGATGACGTTAAGTTTCGATTTTGGAACGTCTAATAGTTGGTTTAATTTCAATCGCCGTATGATGTTTTCTACATCAATAATTGCATCATCCACGACTTCGCCCAATGCGATCACTAGACCCGCAATAACCATGGTATTCATACCGACATTAAGTGCAGTAAGCACTAATACAGCGCTAAGTAATGAAAGAGGAATCGCACATATACTAATCAATGCTGCACGTTTGTTGCGCAAAAATACCATGAGAATGAGCGCAACCAAAAGCGCACCAAGCACTAATGCATTTTGCAAGTTATCAATCGCACGCTCAATAAATGTGGCTGGCCTAAATATGGTGGAATCAATCTCTAACTCTTTAATCGCAGGTTTGAGTTCTGCAAGGGCTGCCTCAACATTCTTAGTGACCTGAATCGTATTAGCGTTGGGGTGCTTTTCTACAATCAGTAACAAACCATCTCCGTGGTTGATGACAGCATCACCAATGGCCGGCGGTTCTCCAATCTCAATATCCGCAATATCTCCTAAACGAATAGGTGCTCCGTTTTTAAAGTCCACAACTGTATTTGCTAACTCTTCAGGCTTGGTAGTTAAGTTTTTATAACGTACAGCAATCCGTTGATTGGGTGAATCAACAAATCCACCAGACTCAATACTTGCTGCATCGCTAGAAGCTAGCATGACTTGTTGTAGGGTGATGCCAGAAGCACGTAACCGATCTGGGTCTATCACAATCTGTAACTGCTTATCGCGTTGTCCCCAAACCGCAACGTTTGCCACCCCAGGTATAGACATTAGGCGTGGACGTATTGTCCACATGGTCAATGTGCTGATATCCATTTGGGAGAGTGTTTTGGAAGAAACACCAACTTTAAGTACACGTGATAACGATGACAATGGAGGCATCATCACTGGAGGCTTAGCGACAACTGGCAAGCGGCCAGCCACTAAACCTAGGCGCTCTTGCACATACTGCCTTGCTTGAAAAAGATCAGTTCCTTCCTCAAACAACAGAACAACTGAAGATAACCCTAACACTGACTTTGAACGTAAGGTTTTAAGTTGAGGTGTACCATTAAGCGCCTGCTCAAGAGGCATGCTAATCAGGTGCTCAGTCTCCTCTGTAGAAAGTCCTGGTGCTTCTGTTTGGATTTCAACCTTAATAGGTGCAAATTCAGGAAATACATCCAGGGGCGCCTGCTTGATGGTATTGAAACCAAATAATATGAGCGTTAACGAGATGATCATGACGACCATGCGGCCTTTTACAGCAGAATAAATGATTTTTTTTAACATATAGTGACCTATGTGGTTTAGTGAGCGAAGCCAGTTTCAACGCCGAATAGCTCTAATGCGCCATTCACTACAACCATTGAACCTTCAGGAGGCCCTTCACTAATAATTGCTTGATGACCACTTACATAATCTAAAAATATTCTTTTACGCTCATATGTATATTTAGACTTCTGTGTGTAAACCCAACTTCCTCCATAAATATCAAATACAACTGCTGACCATGGAAGTGTTAAAGCATGAGTGGATTGGTTCTGTGTATTAAGCGTGACAGTTACACGCTGCATAGGACTTAACGCTAAGTGGTCATTTTGTATGGCGTAATACAGATGCGTGGTGCTCGTAAGTGGATCGGCTGTAGGCGGCGCATTAATGGGTTTTGCCACAAGACTGGAAATGCTGGGACTGGTTGAAGATGGCTGGATTTTGGCATCAGCCTGTTGATCTATGCTGTCTAAATCACCCGTTGGAATTGGCACGCGCACCCATAATGAATTGAGCGCTGAAATCTCCATAATGGGGTTACCAGCAGACACCAGTTGATCGCTCACTGCAAATATATTACTGACGATGCCTGCTTGAGGTGATTTGATCTCAATTGGTTTAACCGTACCTAGATTGACAATTTGATATAGCGCATTTCTTTTGACATGTGCCGCTTCTAAGTTCCTAAGTGCAATTTCATGTGCCGCATTGGCTTCATCGACACTACGTTGACTTCCAACTAAGTCTTGTAACAATTTCTTTGCACGATTTAGCGCGATTTCTGTTGCATTCACTTGCGACTTTGCAACTTTTACAAAGCTTTCAGCATCAGCAAGTGCACTCACCAAATTAGCACGCGCATCTGCGCTAATTATCGGTTGAATACGATAGAGTAATTGTCCCGATTGTATTTGCGCACCTGGTTTTAAGGGTGTTTTATCAACAGACATTAACTTACCAGAGATAGGTGCTGAAACGCTTACTATGCTGCCAGGAGGCGCCACAATTTCGCTGCCATATGTTTTATTTGCAACTAGTTGTTCACGCTTTATCATTGCTGTTTCTATGCCAAGTTTGCGATATGCATCATCGTTGAGATAGACAGTATTTAATGAACTCTCTGGTACAACAGTCTGTGCAGGTTGATGTTGCGCTTTAACCTCTTTACTAGGGCCTTCTATGAACATGATAGAACCTAATAAAATAGTGATTGAGACTAAAGCTATCGCAATCCACATTTTTTTCTGTGTCATGGTCAACATCAATAGAAATTGTTTTACATTCAGCATGTTCATTTGTCTTTTATCCATTATTTAGCAACAGTTATATTGCTGCTGTTTCGCATTAATTCCGCATACTTAGCAATGAGGTCTGCCTTTAGTTTTACTTTTCTCATTTGTGTATCTATAAATTGACGATTTGCCTCAAGCGTTTGCAAGTAAGCAATATCTCCTTTTTGATAAGCCTGCTCTGTGAGTTGAATCATTTGCTTCATGGAAGGTATGAGTGAGTCTTGCAAGACATTCCAGTCATGGCAAGATTGTCGATATTGAAGATGAGCGGTTCTTATTTCTAAAACAGCTTGTTGCTTCAGTGACTCTAGATTCAATTCTGCTTTTTCCAGATCGGCTTCTGCTCTGCTGATAGCGCCTTGATTCTGATTAACAATAGGAATTGTGGAGCGGATTGCTGGGCCTAGCGTGTGTCCAGTCACCTGACCACTAGTGGCATCGGCAGTACCAGTAAACCTCAACCAACTAAGCTTTGATAATTTAGCCTTCTCTTTTGTAGCATTGATTGAATATTGCGCAGCCAGAACATCTGGGCGATGAGTTAAAGATTGTGCGAGTAAGCTGTCAACATCATTTATATGGCAAGCAGGGGTAAGATTAGGTGACAACACTACATATGGATATTTTTGTCCAATACCCAGCAAATAGAGAAGACCTTGCATCTTAATGTTTACATCATATTGCGCAAGTTCCAAGTCACGTTTTGCAATAGCCGCATCATTTTGGGCAAGTAAAATATCTTTACCATTGATATCGCCAGCTTCAAGACGCTTCCGTGATAGTGTGTAAATAGTATTGCGTAAATGGTAGGATACTTCCGTTACCTTCAATTGCTCTTGTGCTAACACTGCTTGTGCATAAGCAATCCGTACATCTTTAATAAGATTGAGCCCCGACTGTGTTAGGCGATAGGCTACAGCATCGGCTTCATGCTTCATTGTGCGTAATCTAATTGGCCTTAACCAAAGCGCCTCGATTGGTAGATCAATCGCATAACGGTAAGGTTTATTTGCTACACCAAATGCAAAGAGTAACTCAGGGTTTGGAAGTAAGCCTGCATTTACTAAATCAGCCTTTGCAAGCTTTAGGTCAATTAGCAAAGACTTAAATGCTGCATTATTATTTAGTGCATATATTACTGCTTCTGATTCACTCAGTATCGTGCTCTCTTTTAGCTTAATTTCTATCTGCTGAACAACATCAGCTTTGTTACTAGATAGTTGCTGATCATAAGCAACCACATTTTGAATGACACTTGCTCTATCTGCCGTATCGGGTATAGATTGACAACCACTACTGAACATAAGAATGGATAGAATAATCAAGTAGCAATAGATTTTATTTATCAAGCCTGAAGGCATAATTAGTCACATACTGAAGAAAAGTTGTGAGCACTGTAATGACTTAAACTTAATGGAAACTTAACAGTTGAATCCAATCTTTTAAGTTTCCATTAAGAAATACGTGGCAACATGAATTCATGTAATTGGAGGCTAAGTAGCTTTTGCCAATTAGAATTAAGGAATAGATTGTGCGGATATTACTAATTGAAGATGATGAAATGATTGGCCAAAGCCTTCAAAAGGCCTTGAAGAGCCATGCCGTAAACTGGGTAAAAGATACTTTTGCTGGTGAGCACACTTTAAACCTTGAGACATATGACTTGATTTTGTTAGATCTTGGCCTACCCAAGCGATCAGGACTTGAATACTTGATTCAATTACGTGAGAAAGGTATGTCAACACCTGTGTTAATTATTACTGCACGCGATAGCATTGAAGACCGTGTGAAAGGTCTAGATTGCGGTGCAGATGATTATCTGCTTAAGCCATTTGCTATAGAGGAGTTGGAGGCAAGGATTCGTGTACTAACTAGACGAAAGCAGGATCGCACTGACCCTATCATTAGTTACGGTGATGCAAGTTTAAACCCAGCCACTTTTACATTGAGTTATCAAGGTAAAACTGAAAGGCTGTCAGTCAAAGCATTTAATATTATGCAAACGCTACTAGAAAACCCTGGTGTGATTTACTCCAGAGGTCAATTAGAGGAGAAAATATATGGTTGGAATGAAGAGGTTGAAAGCAACGCTGTAGAAGTTCACATTCATACCATCAGGCGAAAGTTTGGTGCGAACATTATTCTCAACGTGAGAGGTGTTGGTTATACCTTTCCGAAAGCGAGAGCCAATATATGAATCATTCTATTAAACGATTTTTGCTAATTTACATCACGCTAGCGATCTTACTGATATATTGCCTAATCAGTTTAGCTTCATATTGGGTAAGTAAAGAAGAGTTAGATGAACTATATGATGCAAACCTGGAACAGGTAGGTAGCGCAATTGCTGCACAACACCTTGCGATTCATGATGTGACACACCTGTACAGTAATACTCAAGTGGGTAAAGGCTCGACAATACAAGGTGAGGAAGAGTTTTACGTGCGTGTGTTGGCTAAAGATGGAACGGTACTCTATGTGTCGCATCCCGATATTAAAGTGCCACTTCCCTCAACATTAGGCTTTTCCACACAAAAATATCTGAATAAACAATGGCGATTTTTTGCAATTAAGGTTAATCAAGAAACCATCCAAGTGGCACAGTCTCTTCGATTAAGAAAAAATACAATTAAAGAGACTGCTATTAGTTTAATGGCTTCTCAGTTGTTGTTTATTCCATTTTTAGTGCTATTGATATTTTTAGCAATCAGAAAAGCGCTTTCCCCACTATCTATATTGTCAGATGAAATTCAACACCGGCATAGCACCGATCTGAAACCTTTTCCAGATCATCAGTTGCCAATTGAAATTAAGCCTTTAGTACAATCCCTTAACATTTTTATGGGGAAATTGTCTGACATGGTGGGAGTGCTGAAAAGATTTACATCAGATGCAGCGCATGAGTTGAGAACACCAATCACAGCACTTAAATTACAACTTTCTTTGCTTGAACAAGCTGAAACAAAGGATGAACAAGAACTAGCAATTCAGAGTTTAAAAATAGGTGTTGGTAGGACGGAGCAGCTAATTAGTCAATTATTAACTTTGGCGCGTATTGAGCCAAATAATCGATTAAGAGAAATTCAGCGGCTCAATCTACTTCAGTTAGTCAAAGAGTCCATCGAAGAATTATTACCCTTAGCTCATGAAAAGGGTATTGACTTGGGATTAACAAATGGAGAGGTTGCCATGATAGATGGAGTTCAACACGAAATTAAAGTACTAATTAACAATATTCTAGATAATGCAATTCGCTACACACCTAATTACGGGAGTGTGAATATTTCTTTGTCTAACGACTCTGAACACGCTATTTTAGAAGTTAATGACACTGGACCCGGTATTGCAATAGATGATTTTGAACGAGTGTTTGAAAGGTTTTACAGAGGGGAAAACAAAGACACTTGTGGATCAGGTTTAGGTCTTTCAATCGTGAGAGAAATTGTCTTACAGCATGGTGCAATAATTGAGTTGTCTAACCTCAATCATGGCTTATCATTTAAAGTTACTTTTGTTAGATAAATAGATTATCTTAATGACAGCTTTGTTCCGCTTAGATGCCATGAATTAAACTATGAAGGACGAAAATTGGGAGCAGGTAAGACTGAATACTTTAAGATCAATAAAGGCGAGCTCTCGCCTAATATTGATCTTAATAGTTTTCAACTATTACTCTGAAATTTTCTTTAAGTTATCTAGTCCGCCACGATAAACGCTAGTGATAACTTTGACTGCCGTAGCATCATCTTGACCTTCAGCTGGAGTCGCAGATGTATCCTTGCGCTTGAATGTGCCATCCCAAACTACTATTGATTTATTTTTGCCTACTTGCTTGACCGTCACTGATGAAACATAGCTTGTTACAGGAAGAACACCTTCAATAATTGAGTATTTGAAAGTTTTGGCTTTAGCATTGTATTTAAGTAACTTCTCTTTAATTGTTCCACCATCTTGAAGTGTTAATAGCCGTTCTGCCCCAACTTTATTGTTCTCACCTGTCACAATTTCAGTGGTTTTAACAGCAGGATGCCAAGCCCCTAAATCATTAAAATTACTTACTTTCTCCCAAACTTTTGCAGAAGGGGCGTCAATACTTACTTCTTCATGAACTTTGAGATTTTTTGCTTCATCAGCAAATACATTGAATGTTGTGCTAATGAGCATTGATGCAAGCAATAAACTAAATTTCATATGATATCTCCTAAAGTAATTAAATAAATACCCACAGGTATACTAACCAGTATACTACTAAGTATACAGAACTGTATACAATTTAATTGAAGCTAAATATATTTAGAATATTAGAGAGTAAAATCCAACAATGTTGTTCTAGCGAAAATTAAAGTAGTGGGTATTCAATTTAAATTAATGGGTGATCTTTTAAATAAATCTAGCGATTACAGAATTTCGATAAGGCATTTTGATATAAAAAAGTGTCGGTAATTAGTTTAATAGATGGTTAACTTTTCAAACTATCTAGCGTCAGCTTTGTCCCCCTGTTATTCCGAAGGCGTGTTAAAGGCGAAATTGAGACTAGCTTTCCGTAATATTAATGTCTTTAGAGCACTGGCATCAGGATTAAATTGGACTAGAACAGCATTTTCCAACTCAATGCAGCAGTCAAATCAGCATCCTGGCCAGCACTTGCAACAAAGCTACTCATGCTGATTAGATTAGCTGGGTTGACTCTATAATCAATCTCAGCACCGAGACGC
>Ga0208515_100202_pt1 | contig 16933 bp, 17 predicted proteins | sample LakWasMe99_LOW12_2_FD_183919 | JGI IMG/M metagenome (GOLD analysis project Ga0208515, IMG submission 183919) | Freshwater sediment methanotrophic microbial communities from Lake Washington under simulated oxygen tension - Sediment Metagenome... | ecosystem: Environmental > Aquatic > Freshwater >... | reverse complement strand
CTTAAGGTTTCCAGCACGCCTTCATAGGGCTGGCTGCGCGTGACGTTATTGGCATAATGCTCAAAAAATAAAGCTTGTGCATCGTTAAGCAAATCATCATCAGGTTCAACACCTGATTCACTCATCACACATCGCTTAATCAGCATTTGCGCACCCTCACCAATATAACGCTCTATTTGTATTGGTGATTTATTTGGCAAATCTAACGAGCTAAGCATTTGATTCGCCGCAAACGCAATTTCGGGCGCAGTATTCACTAATGTGCCATCAAGATCAAACATGACGGCTTTGACATTAAACCCCATGGTGATTTACTTTACTTCATCTTTACGCTGGATTAAAACACAGTCATCAATCGCCTAGCCCAATATCATGTGACTAGCACTCTCGCTAGGCGATTCAATGGGCTGTATTTATTTTACAGTCGCCAAAGATGCGCGCATTTCAGATACAACAGTGTTGTAACGATTTGCATCCGTGTCTTTAGGTGAGCCAAAAATTGCTGAGCCAGCAACAAATGTATCTGCGCCAGCACGTGCAATTTCTGCAATGTTTTGTGCGTTTACGCCACCATCTACCTCAAGCCAGATTTGACGGCCTGTTTTTTCGTAGTATGCATCGATTCTAGCGCGTGCTAATTTTAGTTTTTCCAATGTTTCAGGAATAAATTTCTGACCACCAAAACCAGGGTTCACTGACATCAATAAAATCATATCTACTTTATCCATCACGTGATCAAGATAGCTTAATGAAGTAGCAGGGTTAAACACCAAGCCTGATTTGCAGCCTAAATCACGTACCATCGCCAAGCTACGGTCAATGTGCTCTGAAGCCTCTGGGTGAAAAGTGATGATGTTTGCACCAGCTTTTGCAAAGTCAGGAATAATACGGTCAACAGGTTTAACCATTAAATGCACATCAATCAACGCGCCTACTTTTTTTGCAGTTTCGCGAATGGCATCACAAACCAATGGGCCAATAGTTAAGTTAGGCACATAGTGGTTGTCCATAACATCAAAATGCACGATGTCTGTGCCTGAAGTAATCACATCTTCAATCTCTTGACCAAGTTTGGCAAAGTTCGCAGAAAGAATACTTGGGGCAATTCTAAAAGTTTTATCCATGGCAATATCCGTCAAATTAAATTTATTAATCAGTTTAAAGCGTTATTTTAACCTTATTTCACACTAATAAGATGATGCTTCTTGCTTAAGATAGGCCAATCCCTCAAAATTACACTTATGCAGTTATATGTTATAGGCGTGAACCACACAACCGCCCCCATCCAAATCCGCGAGCATGTTGCTTTTAACAGCGATCATCTTGGTAGCGCCCTGCGCGACCTCACTATGCATGACGCTTCCGAAGCTGCGATTTTGTCTACCTGCAACCGCACAGAACTCTATTGCAGCACAGATGATCCGCAAAAAGCACTGGCTTGGTTATCGCAATATCACAAAATTGAAGCAAACGAAATCGCCCCCTACATTTACACTCTGCCAGATGATGAAGCTGTTAAACATGCGTTTAGAGTGGCATCCGGCTTAGATAGCATGGTGTTAGGTGAACCACAAATTCTTGGTCAATTTAAACAGTCGGTTAAAATTGCACAAGATGCCGGTACATTAGGCACCCTATTGCACAAACTATTTCAGCGTACGTTTGAAGTGGCGAAAGAAGTACGCACCAACACAGACATTGGGGCCAACTCTATCTCTATGGCAGCCGCCGCTGTGAAACTCTCTCAGCGGATTTTTGGTGACATCAGCGAACAGAAAGTACTATTTATCGGCGCGGGTGAAATGATTGAGCTTTGTGCAGACCATTTTGCTGCGCAAAAGCCGAAGAGCATTACGATTGCTAACCGTAGCATTGAGCGTGGCTCAACACTTGCACAAAAAATTAATGGTGAGGCGATTTTACTCAACGACTTGCCTACCTATTTTGCTAACTTTGATATCGTCATCACCTCAACCGCAAGCACATTACCCATTATCGGCTTAGGCATGGTAGAAAGCGCTATTAAAGCACGCCGCCATCGCCCGATTTTCATGGTTGACTTAGCCGTCCCGCGCGATATTGAGCCTGAAGTTGCAGAACTGGACGATGTATTTTTATACACAGTAGATGATTTAGCCCAAGTCGTTTCGGATGGGATTGAAAACAGGCAATCAGCCGCGGTTGAAGCGGAAATAATTGTCGCCACGCGTGTTGAAAACTTTATGCAGTGGTTTAAAAAGCGCGATGCAGTGCCAACCATCAAGGCCCTGCGCGACCAAGCAGAGCATATGCGCAAATCTGAACTAGAAAAAGCGTTGAAACTGCTACAAAAAGGTGAACACCCAGAAAAAGCGTTAGAAGCACTGAGTGTCGCACTCACCAACAAATTTCTGCATGCGCCCAGCCATGCATTAAACAACACACATGGTGATGAGCACGCAAAACTCGAAGAAATTTTAAAAGACTTATATCAAATTAAAAGTTAAGCAGTACTACTAGAGAAATAAACAATGAAACCAAGCATGATAACCAAGCTCGCCAACTTGAGCGAACGCCTAGATGAGATTGACCGTTTGATGAGCAGTGAAGGCATCACTAACGACATGGACAACTATCGAAAACTGACCCGTGAGCATGCGGAAATCACACCGATTGTAGAACAATATCGTGCCTTTGAGCAGGCCGAAGCTGACATCAGCGAAGCGCAAAGCATGCTGAGCGATCCAGAAATGAAAGCGTTTGCACAAGAAGAAATTGAAGCAGGCAAAGCGAAGTTAGAAGCAATTGAAGCTGCACTACAAACACTGCTGCTGCCTAAAGACCCTAACGATGAGAAAAATATTTTCTTGGAAATCCGCGCAGGCACGGGTGGCGATGAGTCAGGCTTATTTGCGGGCGACCTATACCGCATGTACTCTCGCTATGCAGAACGCCAAGGCTGGAAAGTAGAAGTCATGTCTGCCAACGAAGGCGAGATGGGTGGCTACAAAGAAATTATCGCTAAAATTGAAGGCTACGGCGCTTATTCAAAACTGAAATTTGAAAGTGGCGGTCACCGCGTACAACGTGTCCCTGATACCGAAACCCAAGGGCGCATTCATACCAGCGCCTGTACGGTAGCCGTATTGCCAGAAGCCGATGAAATTAACGACGTAGCAATTAACCCAGCGGACGTGCGTATTGATACCTTCCGTGCCAGTGGCGCAGGTGGGCAACACATTAACAAAACCGATTCAGCTGTACGTCTAACACACGCCCCGACAGGTATAGTGGTGGAGTGCCAAGAAGGCCGCAGCCAACATGCGAATAAGGCACAAGCATTTGCTGTATTAGCCGCACGTATTAAAGCTAAACAAGTAGATGAGCAACAAAGTAAAATTGCTAGCGAGCGTAAAAGCCTTATTGGTAGTGGCGACCGCTCAGAGCGCATTCGCACCTACAACTACCCACAAGGCCGCATTACTGACCACCGTATTAACCTGACCTTATACAAAATTGATGCGATTACAGAAGGCGATATGGATGAATTAATTGGTGCATTATCAGCAGAGCATCAAGCTGACTTATTAGCCAGCTTAGGCGACGACAATTAATTGACGCAAACTGTTCGCACCGCTTGGGCAGAAGCACAGCAACGCCTCATTAAAACGCTATCGCTAGATACCAATGAGGCAAAGTTTGAAGCGCAGTTATTACTGCAAAATGTACTGAATGTGAATCGTGCGTGGTTATTAGCGCACGAGAGCGACACACTGCAAGACAAGATAAAGACTGACTATGAAGCCCTGCTTGCCCGCCGACTTATAGGTGAGCCAATTGCTTATATATTTGGTTACCGTGAGTTTTTTGGTCTAAATCTGATTGTGACACCTGACACGCTCATCCCAAGGCCAGATACTGAATCATTAGTAGAAACTGCCTTAGACAAAATTCCCTTAGAAACACCATTTACGGTGCTTGATTTAGGCACCGGCACAGGCGCCGTTGCACTAGCCATTGCTCAAAATCGTCCAGAAGCTCAAGTAACAGCAATCGATGCATCAAGTGGCGCACTTGATATTGCCAAGCGCAATTCCAACCAGCTAGATTTAACGCAGGTTGATTTCCGCCTGAGCAACTGGTTTTCAGCACTGGAAGGCGAAAGATTTAATCTGATTGTCAGCAACCCGCCTTACATTGAGCAGCAAGACACCCACCTGACGCAAGGGGATTTACGATTCGAACCAATGTCGGCATTAGCCTCAGGTACCGACGGCCTTGATGACATTCGTCAAATCGTAGACAACTGCCTATTACACCTGCACCCTCAAGGCTGGTTAATGCTAGAACATGGCTACAACCAAGCGCATTTAGTCACAGATTTAATGGCACAGAGTGGGCTGATTGACATCACAACCATCAAAGACCTTGGTGGTAATGACCGCGTGACGATAGGAAAGAATCCACTGATCGTCAGTACACACTGGGATTAGCATCACCTGAACGAAGTACTAGCGCTTTTGTCACAGATATACACAACATCGCTGGAGAACTCGATGTCAGAAACGAATCAACTCATACTATTAGCTTATACCAGCGTCGCTGCACACCACATGACGCATGATGAATTACTATCGCTACTAAATTCCGCTCGTACCTGCAATCAACGCCAAGGCATCACTGGCATGCTGCTCTATATGGATGACTGCTTCTTTCAAGTACTGGAAGGGGAAGAGCAGCTAGTAGATGCTCTATACGAGAAAATATGTCTAGATGAACGCAACCACCACGTCGTCAAGCTGATCAGAGAGCCTATTGCAGAAAGAAGCTTTACTGAATGGACCATGAGTTACGAACACGTCACCCGTCAAGAGATGGCCTCTTTCACTGGATTAACTGACTATCTTGACCAAAATCACCCAGGATTTAACGGCATGGCTGCTGGTCGTGCACGTCAACTCATCGAGTCATTTAAGGATGGTCAATGGCATCGACATGACTTAACGCAACAAAAATTTATACACATCGGCACATAGCGCATTAGCAACATAAACTTTTACAGTGCTACATAGTATAATCATACTATGTCTGAAAATAACGCTATCGGCATTGTTGCCCCTCAAACTGCATCGTTTAGTGAACCGCTTACGCTTAAAAGCGGCGCAGTGCTCTCACAATTTGACCTTGTATACGAAACCTACGGCACATTAAATGCCGATAAATCCAATGCTGTCCTGATTTGCCATGCACTTTCAGGCACACATCATGTGGCGGGCAAGTATTCGGAACATGATAAATATCCAGGCTGGTGGGATAACTTAGTCGGTCCTAACAAACCACTAGATACCAATAAATTTTTCGTCATTGGCGTTAACAACCTAGGTGGCTGTCATGGTAGCTCTGGCCCGGTGAGCACCAATCCAGCCACTGGTAAACCATGGGGATCTGCGTTCCCTATCGTCACAGTGGAAGATTGGGTAAATTCACAAGCACGTTTGTTAGACCAACTTGGCATTACTCAACTAGCCGCAGTCATTGGTGGCAGCTTGGGCGGCATGCAAGCGTTACAATGGACAATCGCTTATCCTGACCGTGTTCGCCACGCATTAGTGATTGCCTCTGCACCTAACCTCACTGCCCAGAACATGGCATTTAACGAGGTTGCACGCCAAGCCATTATTACAGACCCAGAATTTCACGGTGGTGACTACTACGAACATGGCGTGGTGCCTCGTCGCGGCCTACGCATTGCACGTATGCTTGGCCACATTACCTACCTGAGCGATGATGCTATGGGTGAAAAATTTGGCCGCAAACTTAAAGACAGCATTAAATATAGCTTTGACGTTGAGTTTGAAATGGAATCTTACTTGCGTTACCAAGGGGATAAATTCGCTGGCGAATTTGATGCCAACACCTACTTACGCATGACACGCGCATTAGACTATTACGATCCTGCATTAGCCTATGGCGGAGATTTGAGCAAAACCCTAAGCCAAGTCAAAGCTAAGTTTCTAGTGCTGTCATTCACTAGTGACTGGCGCTTCTCACCCGCACGCTCACGCGAGATAGTAAAAGCACTGCTCGATAACGAAAGCACTGTTAGCTACGCGGAAGTGACCGCAGCACATGGTCATGATGCTTTTTTAATGCCCGATGAACATTACCACGCGATTTTGCGTACTTATTTAAGCAATATTGAAGTTGGTGGCAACCATGCAGAATAATGTAAATATTACAAAAAATGTTGCGCAGTATCGTCAAGATTTTGCGATTATTGCAAATTGGGTAAAGTTTGGCTCCAAAGTACTAGATTTAGGTTGCGGAGACGGTGAGTTATTGCAATTTTTACAAAGTTCGCTTGAGGTAAAAGGATACGGCGTAGAAAAGAATGATGCCAATTTGCTAGCATGCGTTGCTAGTGGCACAAATGTCATTCAAATGGATTTAGAAGATGGCTTATCAGGCTTTGAAGATCAGTCATTTAATACGGTGATTCTTTCGCAAACACTGCAAGCCATGCACAATACGGAAGAAATCGTACTGGAAATGTTGCGCGTGGGCAAAGAAATTATTGTCACGTTCCCCAACTTTGGCTATTGGCGCAATCGTATGCAAATCACGGCAGGACGGATGCCCGTCTCTAAAGCGCTACCTTACCAATGGTACGACACGCCTAACGTGCATCTCTGCACCATTAATGATTTTGATGCATTTTGTCACCATCACAACATTGAAATCTTAGAGCGTCGCGTGATTACAGACGGCAAAGAAGTGAACTTCATGCCCAATCTGCTTGGCAGTTTGGCAATGTACCGCCTGAAATCCAAGTAATTATTTTGCAAACAGCCGCACAGCCAACCATACGTCAATCACTCATGAGCAAAAAAATGCTCATCTGTGTATTTACAGGGTTTAGCTCAGGCCTCCCACTCTTCATACTGATCAGCCTGCTACCAGCGTGGTTACGCTCAGAGGGAGTAGACCTCAAGTCGATTGGCTTGTTTGCATTAATCAGCCTACCCTTTACATGGAAATTTCTGTGGGCACCGCTATTTGACCGCTTCACACCCCCGCTAGGACGCCGCCGTGGCTGGCTGGTCATCTGGCAAGTATTATTACTGCTATCAATTCCAGCTTTTGGTGCCTTTAACCCAAAATTTGACATATGGAGTATTGCTTATCTAGCAACAGTGGTGGCTTTCTTTAGCGCATGCCAAGACATTGTGCTTGACGCTTACAGACGAGAGTTACTGATAGATGCGGAACTGGGGCTCGGTAATGCCGTACATGTGAATGCATATAAAATTGCAGGCTTAGTACCTGGCTCTCTATCACTCATCCTCGCAGACCACCTGCCATGGAGTAGCGTGTTTATCATTACAGCGCTATTTATGCTGCCAGGCCTCATCATGACGCTATTGATAACGGAACCTGCATTAAGATACGGTGCGCCAAAAACTTTACGCGCGGCGATTGTAGAGCCATTCAAAGAGTTCATCGAACGTAACGGACTAAAATCTGCACTATTCATCCTCGCGTTTATCTTCCTATACAAACTAGGGGATAGCATGACTACCGCACTGGCCACCCCATTTTATTTAGACATGGGTTACAGCAAAACGGAAATCGGCTTAATCGCTAAGAATGCAGGCCTTTGGCCGAGCGTATTAGGCGGCCTTATCGGTGGCCTTTGGATGATTAAGCTTGGCATCAACAAATCATTATGGATATTTGGTGCAGTGCAGATGATCGCCATTTTAGGCTTTGCTTGGCTTGCGGATGCAGCAAAAAACCCTACCTTATTTAGCTCGTTTTTTGAATTTCAAATACTCGGTACCAGTTTTAGCTTGCAAGAGCGCTTATTATGGTTAGGCATGGTGATTGGAGTTGAGGCGCTAGGCGTAGGGCTAGGGACGGCAGCTTTTGTTGCTTACATAGCAAAAACCACGCACCCACTTTACACCGCCACTCAATTTGCATTGTTTACTAGCTTGGCTGCTGTGCCGCGTACTTTTGCCAATGCGGCAACAGGTTACATGGTAGAGAGCTTGGGATGGCGCGACTTCTTCATCCTCTGCTTTTTAATTGCCATTCCAGGCATGATGCTACTATTAAAAATAGCACCATGGAACGAGACTGCAAAAGATATTCAGCAAAATAACTAAGATGACCAACTAAAGGCTATTGGTATTCCACAATCAATGGCGCATGGTCACTAAAGCGCTCCTCTTTATAAACACTGGTGCTAATGGCTTTATTCGCAAAATCAGCTGTGGCAATCTGATAATCAATACGCCAACCCACGTTTTTAGCCCACGCTTGTCCGCGGTTGCTCCACCATGTATAACATGCATCGGTAGTTTCAGGGTGCAACTTACGGTACACATCTACCCAACCCACCTCATCAAATAACGCCGTTAGCCAAGCACGCTCCTCTGGCAAAAATCCTGAGTTTTTACGATTGCCTTTATAGTTCTTAAGGTCAATTTCTTGATGCGCGATATTCCAGTCACCACAAATCACTACATCGCGACCACTATCTTTAAGCATTTTCAGATGCAACATAAAGCGCTCCATCACACTAAACTTAAAGGCTTGTCGTTCTTCACCACTTGAGCCAGAGGGTAAATACAATGACACCACACTTAAATTGCCAAACCTAGCCTCAATGTAACGCCCCTCGTTATCAATATCGGTAATACCCAATCCCACTACAATGCTATCTGGCTTGGTTTTTGAGTAAATACCTACGCCGCTGTAACCCTTTTTTTCTGCGTAATGAAAGTAGCCAAAATATCCCTCTGGATTCAACATTTCATCAGTCATATCGCCAGCTTGCGCTTTGATTTCCTGCATACAAACGATGTCTGCATCCTGTTTTTTTAACCACGTATATAATCCTTTATTGGTTGCAGAGCGAATGCCATTTAAATTTAACGATATAATCTTCAAAACTTAATTCCAAATAATTATCAGAAGCTATTATGACCCAATCACTCGATCAGTTCAGACAAGATTTTATCGCATTTGCGATTGAAAAAGAGGTTTTAAAATTCGGTGAATTTAAAACCAAAGCAGGCAGGCTAAGCCCTTACTTCTTTAATGCGGGTTTATTTAATGATGGCGAAAGTCTGATGAAACTTGGCGAATTTTACGCTCAAGCGATTAAAAACTCTGGCATTGAATTCGATATGTTATTTGGTCCAGCCTACAAAGGCATTACATTAGCGGCAAGTATTGCGATTGCACTTGCCAAAGATGGTCACAATGTCCCTTATGCCTACAACCGCAAGGAAGCCAAAGATCACGGCGAAGGTGGTGTGATTGTGGGTAGCCCATTGAAAGGTCGAGTTCTCATCATCGACGATGTGATTTCGGCAGGCACCTCAGTACGAGAGTCTGTTGAGCTAATTAATGCAAGCGGTGCCAGTGCTTGCGGTGTAGCGATTGCCATCGACAGACAAGAGAAAGGCTTAGGCGAGCTTTCGGCAGTACAAGAAGTGATTAACACCAACAAGATACCAGTTTGCGCTATTACTAACCTCAATGATTTATTGACCTATCTTCATGACAAATCTGAGATGGCGCAAAATTTGCATGCAGTTGAAGCATATCGACAAAAATATGGTGTCATTTAATTAACTACAGGCGGCTTGTTGCAGGATACTTGCTGATCCATAGTTAATGTAGCAACCAGAAAGGTTATTCACATCGACATGGAAAGATTGTTTAAACCGTTACAACAGCCAATCTCATTGGCTTCAGCTACAATCAGTCAGGTTGCCACCAACACGCTGTGGTCATTAGCACTATGTCTAACGCTGTGTTCAATCCAATATGCACAAGCAGAGAGTACGGGGCGAATCGTAAAATGGAAAGATGAAAAAGGAGTCACACATTATGGTGACTCCATCCCTACTCAATACATTAATCGTGAAAACTCACTGATTAACCGTCAGGGCATTACTGTCAAACATAACAAGCCGGCACCAACTCAAGACAATACCGATGCGCTTGCAAAAATAGAACAAGCCAAATCAGAACAATCTAAAAAAGATAAAGCATTACTTGGCGCATTTACTAACGCCAACGAAATTGACTTAGCGTTAGAGCGTAATATTCAGCTAGATAAAATTGCACTAGAGAATTTACAGCAAGAAAAAGCTAACCATCAAAAAAGTATTGATACAAAAAAGGCAATGGTCGCCAGTTTTCAAAAAAGAAAGAAAGAAATTCCTAGCGAGCTGAAAGCTGACATTGCTGACGAACAGGCACAGATTGAAAGCCTAGACGAAAAAATAGCAGCTCGGAATACTGCGATTGGCGCGACCCGAAAACGTTTTGAAGAAGATAAAAAACGCTACCTTTTGCTTAAGAGCCAACACAGTAAAGAAACACCATGAAATACAAAGTGACCTGTCGCGCAATCATTGCCTGACAAGCAAGCCAGTGAACCCAAATTATCAGCCTACAATTAAAAAAGCCTTACGGCTAACACCGCAAGGCTTTTATTTTTAGAGGCTCTATCAATGACTTACAAAAATTAAACTGACCCTAGTGATAAGAATTAAGCGCCTAGTTTTTTCTTCAACACTTCATTGACTTGAGCAGGGTTGGCTTTACCTTTTGAAGCTTTCATCGCTTGACCGACTAAAGCATTAAATGCTTTTTCTTTACCCGCTTTAAACTCTTCTACCATTGCAGCATTCGCAGCCAAAACTTCATCAATAATGGCTTCAATTGCGCCAGTATCTGATACTTGTTTTAAGCCTTTTGCGTCAATAATAGCATCAACTTCACCTTCGCCATTCCACATCGCCTCAAACACCTGTTTAGCTGCATTATTTGAAATGGTGTTATCAGCAATACGTTTTAGCAGACTAGCCAAATTCACTGCGCTAACTGGTGATGAAGCCAATGTTTTTTCTTCTGCATTCAGTTTTGCTGAAATAGCGCCCATCACCCAATTGGCCGCTGGTTTTGCATCTGCACCTGCGTCTACCGTTTCTACAAAATACTGAGCTAACTCACGGCTAGCAGTCAGGCTGGCAGCGTCATAGCTAGTTAAGCCAAACTGCGTTTCAAACCTTAGTTTCATTGCTTCTGGCAACTCAGGCATTTGTGCAGCAACTCGCGCTTTATCAGCTTCTGTAATGGCTAATGGTAATAAATCTGGATCTGGGAAGTAACGATAGTCGTTTGCTTCTTCTTTACTTCGCATTGCGCGTGTTTCACCTGTATCTGGGTTAAACAGCACAGTTGCTTGCTGAATCGTACCGCCATCTTCCAAGGTTTCAATCTGCCAGCGTGTCTCGTACTCAATCGCTTGTTGCATAAACTTGAATGAGTTCAGGTTTTTAATTTCACGACGTGTGCCGAGCTTCTCTGTACCTTTTGGTCGCACTGATACGTTGACGTCACACCTAAAACTGCCTTCTTGCATATTGCCATCGCAAATACCGATCCACTGCACCAACTCATGCAGTTTTTTTGCATAGGCAACGGCCTCAGCCGCTGAACGCATGTCTGGCTCAGTCACAATCTCTAGCAACGGCGTACCTGCACGATTAAGGTCGATGCCACTCATACCTTCAACCGCACCATGCACAGATTTACCAGCGTCTTCTTCTAAATGTGCACGCGTGATGTTAATCACTTTTTCATAAGCAGCATTTTTGCCAACGGCTGGCACTTGTATCGTGACCGCACCTTTACCCACTACTGGCAGCTCATACTGGCTAATTTGGTAGCCTTTTGGCAAGTCTGGGTAAAAGTAGTTTTTACGCGCGAACACAGAGCGCGGGGCAATTTCTGCGTTAACCGCCAAACCAAACTTAATCGCGCAATTAACCGCTTCTTTATTCAACACAGGCAACACGCCTGGTAAGGCAATACTCACTTCACACGCTTGCGTGTTAGGCTCTGCACCATAAGTGGTAGAAGCCCCTGAGAAAATTTTAGTATTTGTTCTAAGTTGGGTATGCGTTTCCAACCCAATCACGACTTCCCATTCCATTATGCGCTTCCTTCTGGCTTATCCAAGGTTGGTGCTTGAGCATGCCAATCTGTCACTTGTTGATACTGATGAGCCACGTTCAACATACGCGCCTCATCAAAATAGTTACCAATAATCTGCAAGCCTACTGGCAATGACTTACCATCTGTACTTGTAGCAAACCCAGCAGGAACACTCATGCCAGGCAATCCAGCCAAGTTGGTTGAGATGGTGTAAATGTCTTGCAGATACATGGCAACAGGATCATCCACTTTCTCACCTGCCTTAAACGCAGTAGATGGTGCCGCAGGCCCCATAATCACATCACATTTTTTGAAAGCTTCTTCAAAGTCTTGCGCGATTAAACGGCGGATCTGCTGGGCTTTAAGATAATAAGCATCGTAATAACCTGCACTTAACACGTACGTGCCAATTAAAATGCGGCGTTTAACCTCGGCACCAAAGCCCTCAGCACGGCTCTTGCAGTACATATCCATCAAATCAGTATATTCTGACGCACGGTGGCCATAACGCACACCGTCATAGCGAGATAGATTACTTGACGCCTCAGCAGGTGCTAGCACGTAATAAACAGGAATAGACAAGCTTGTATTTGGCAGTGAAATTTCTACAATCTCGGCGCCTAGTTTCTTGTATTCAGCAATTGCATCTTCAATCACCGTTGCAACCCCGGCATCCAAGCCGTCTGCAAAAAACTCTTTAGGTAAGCCAACTCTTAAACCCTGCAACGGCTTATTCAAATCACGGGTGTAATCTTCTTTGTCACGATTCAAACTAGTTGAGTCGCGCTCATCAAAACCAGCCATCACATTCATCATCAATGCACAGTCTTCAGCAGACTTTGCCATCGGGCCCGCTTGATCCAAGCTAGAGGCAAACGCGATCATACCGTAGCGCGAAACCACACCGTAGGTTGGTTTTAATCCAGTAAAGCCACACAATGAGGCTGGCTGGCGAATTGACCCACCAGTGTCCGTACCAGTGGCTGCCGCACATAAACGCGCAGCCACTGCCGCAGCACTACCGCCGCTGCTACCGCCAGGTACACGAGTGAAATCCCACGGATTTTTCACGCCACCAAAGTAACTGGTTTCATTCGATGAGCCCATCGCAAACTCATCCATATTGGTTTTACCCAAATTCACCGCACCAGCATGATCAAATTGCGTAATCACGTGCGCATCATAGGGTGCGATAAAGTTTTCCAACATTTTCGAACCACAAGTGGTTTTCCAACCTTCTGCACAGAAAATATCTTTTTGTGCGATAGGGATACCAGTCAGCGGCGTAGCATTGCCAGCGGCAATACGTACATCTGCCGCTTTAGCCTGAGCGAGCGTTTTTTCGTGATCCAATGCAATATAAGCATTAATCACTGGGTTATACGCATCAATTCGATTCAAAAAGGTTTGTGTCAGCTCTACGCTAGAAATTTCTTTATTAGCCAACATTTGGGCTAAAGTTTTTAAGCTACTGTTGATCATATTGCGATTACTCGATTACTTTAGGGACAAGATAAAGACCGCCATCTACCGCACGCGCTTCGGAACCATTGCCAATTGCAGGCGAAATTTTTTGAAACGCCTCACGCTGATTGGTTTTGGTCACCACATCGTCTCGTAAACGCTGCACCACATCTTGCGAATGTGACATCGGCACAATGCCGTCAGTATTCACTGCCTGCATTTGCTCGATAAGGCCTAAAATCCCAGTCAGTTTTGAAAAGGTTGCAGCAGCATCGCTATCGCTCACTTCAATACGGGCAAGATGCGCTATTTTTTTGATATCTTCAGTACTAAGTGCCATACTTCTAACAGTCCGAAATGTATAGTTGAATTGGGTAGGTAAAAAAACCTATTTTTATATATTGTTTGTCAATTGAAGGACAGTGCAAGTGACACAATCGCTATTAAGCTTACGCCACTCTCTTAAAATTATCCCCATGCACCTTAATTTTCCAATGCATCTTAATTTTCAACAAGATATACGGTATTATAACCTGATTTTACGTGTACCTTAATTGCGTCAGTGACGATTACCAAAGGATTAAACAAGTAAACAGTATTAAACAAGCTCCACACCACAGGAAAAACATAATGTTCGGTTCTATTAGTAGTTATTTTTCAAATGATCTTGCCATTGACCTAGGCACAGCAAACACCCTTATTTACTCTCGCGGCAAAGGCATCGTACTTGACGAACCGTCAGTCGTTGCTATCCGTTTAGAAGGTGGCCCTAATGGCAAAAAAATCCTTCTAGCCGTTGGTGCAGAGGCAAAAGGCATGCTCGGTCGAGCGCCTGCCAATATTCAAGCCATTCGCCCAATGAAAGATGGTGTAATTGCAGATTTCACCATCACAGAGCAAATGCTTAAGTACTTTATCCGCCGCGTGCACGATTCACGCTGGTTTGCGCCAAGCCCACGTATTATCATTTGCGTCCCTGTTGGCTCTACCCAAGTTGAGCGCCGTGCCATTAAAGAATCTGCTGAGCGCGCTGGTGCTAAACAAGTATTTTTAATTGAAGAGCCGATGGCAGCCGCAATTGGTGCGGATATGCCAGTATCAGAAGCAACAGGCTCGATGGTCGTCGATATCGGCGGCGGCACGACTGAAGTGGGCGTTATCTCACTTGGCGGTATCGTGTATGCAAAATCAGAGCGCGTAGGTGGCGATAAATTTGACCAAGCAATCATTGATTACATCCGACGCAACTACGGCATGCAAATTTCAGAGCCTACCGCTGAAGCCATCAAGAAAAAAATCGGCTCTGCCTTCCCGGGTTCAACCGTACTGGAAATGGAAGTGACTGGTCGCAACCTTGCAGAAGGTTTACCTCGCAAATTTACAATTTCAAGCAATGAAATTCTTGAAGCACTGACTGAGCCACTCAACGCTATCGTCGGTGCCGTAAAATCAGCGCTTGAACAAACACCACCAGAGCTAGGCGCAGATATTGCAGAAAAAGGCATGGTACTCACTGGCGGCGGCGCACTGTTACGCGATCTAGATCGTCTGCTGGTTGAAGAAACTGGTTTACCAGTGATTGTGGCAGAAGACCCACTTACCTGCGTGGCTCGCGGATGCGGTCGTGCGCTGGAGGAAATGGATAGACTAGGCAGCATTTTCGCTTACGAATAACCAAATTACTATCAAAAAACTAAGCATGCTGAAAACGGTAAATATTACTGCGACTGAGTACCAACCAGTTTTTAGCTTTTGGTTTAATTGAAACCATCACGATAGGCCGTATTGATACGGCCTATCGTTTTCCTACTAATCGCATTAACGTTTGGAACTAAAACACACTCACAATGGCTGGCTATCATCAAAATCTGGATCAACAACAAGCCCCAGCTTTTTTTGCGCGCGGTCCAAGTCCGCTTGCACGCCTAGCGTTCTTTTCTGCACTGTCATTAGCGCTAATGGCAACCGATTCACGGTTACAATATCTAGGTAGCCTACGTGAACATTTAATGGTGGTGTTACAACCCTTGCAACTCATTGCAAATGCACCCTCCATGCTGTACGAATCAACGAACGAGTATTTTTCTACTCACCACCGCTTGCTCAATGAAAATCAGCTGCTAAGGAAACAAGCTTTAATACAAGCAATTTCTTTGCAAAAAATGAAAACACTTCAGCTAGAAAACACCAATTTACGCGAGTTACTACAAGCCAATCAATCACTTGAAGAATTTAGTCAGCTTGGCGAAATTCTACATGTAGGTCGCGACCCTTTTACCAAAAAGATAATCGTGAATCGAGGTAGTGTTCATCATGTGGTGGAGGGTGCCGCGGTTGTTGATGCAAAAGGCGTGATTGGACAGGTGACACGCACTTATCCAGCAAGTAGTGAAGTCACGCTGATTACTGACAAATCACTCACCATTCCCATCCAAATTGAACGTAACGGATTACGAGCAATTGCTTTTGGGCATGGCCGTGACAACACCTTAGACCTACCTTTCCTGCCAGCAAACGTAGATATCAAACCAGGCGACAAACTGATTACCTCTGGTATTGATGGCATCTATCCGAAAGGGCTTGCTGTCGCTACGGTGACAAACATTCAAACCACGCCAGATTCACCGTTTGCTAGAATCATTTGCGTGCCTACAGGTGGCATCGAGAATCATAAGCAAGTACTACTCGTTAGTATCTCTCAACTAGTAAGCACTAACAGCTCAGTCAGCACAAATCAGCCACCAGAAAATACCGACACCAGCGTTACCACTGCAGAAACAGTAAAGGCACCTCTGATGAAGGCATCGGGGCAACATAAAAAAATAACGAATAGCGCACCTGTAACAGCCATTGACTCTAGCACTCCAAACAAACCAAATGCACAAGACTAAGTTACAAACGATCTACTTATCACTGCTAATCGCATTCATATGCCTACTTCTGCCTTGGTCAGGTGTTGCACTTAAGCTACGCCCTGATTTTGTATTATTGGTCATCATTTTCTGGATACTCCGCGCACCCAATAAATGTAATATTGGAACTGCTTGGTTTATCGGATTATGGGTAGATTTAGCGACAGGCGGCGTCTTTGGACAACATGCACTTGCTTATACCGTCACTACTTTTGTGGCCGTCATCTACCAGCGTCGCTTGGTATTATTCAGCAACACACAGCAACTAGTTTATGTATTACTACTATTATTGATTTCACAACTTACCTTACTGACAGTAAAAACCTTTGCTGGTAATGAATCACTAGGCTTGGCTTATTTTTTACCTAGCTTCACAGGCGTCATTTTGTGGCAAACTGCCGTTGCACTTGGCTTGAACACCAGCAGACCCTCTCGTAGTAAATGAGGTAAGTATGGTTGCTGAACTCAAAAACTATATTCATGAGCAATATTATTTTAGGCTACGCCTAGGTGTCGCAGGCTTAGTTGTACTTAGCTTATTTGCGCTACTCGCATTT
>Ga0208515_100178_pt1 | contig 18268 bp, 12 predicted proteins | sample LakWasMe99_LOW12_2_FD_183919 | JGI IMG/M metagenome (GOLD analysis project Ga0208515, IMG submission 183919) | Freshwater sediment methanotrophic microbial communities from Lake Washington under simulated oxygen tension - Sediment Metagenome... | ecosystem: Environmental > Aquatic > Freshwater >... | reverse complement strand
CTGATGAGTCTAAACCGCCACTTAATGCCAGCAACAGCTTAGATGCTGGCGATGATGCTAATGAGCTTTCATCAGCAGTTAAGTGTTGAGTAAAAAAAGAATGTAGTTCGGATAGTACGGGGTGAAGTTCACTTGAAACAGGCTGGCTTGCTAACACTTGCTTACCAGCCCTTTTGATAGAAGCGTTACTTTTCAGCAACTTCTTTGAATTTACCATAGCTCATTAAGCGCTCATAACGGCTCACTAATAATGTTTTAATTGATTTAGATTTATAGCGAGTCAACTCTTCTTTGAGCGCTGCTCTTAATGATGCCATCATTTCTTCTGGCGCGCGATGCGCACCACCCATCGGCTCAGGTATGATTTTATCGACCAAACCCAATGCTTTCAGTTTATCGGCAGTAATGGCAAGCGCTTCAGCGGCGATAGAAGCTTTGTCTGCACTCTTGTATAAAATAGAAGCGCAGCCTTCTGGTGAAATCACTGAGTAAGTGCCATATTGCAACATCAATAGCTGATCAACAACACCCAAGGCCAACGCACCACCAGAACCACCCTCGCCAATAATCACGCCAATAATGGGTGTTTTCAGTTCAGCCATGACGTACAAGTTGCGTGCAATCGCTTCAGACTGTCCGCGCTCTTCAGCGCCAATACCAGGGTAAGCACCTGGGGTATCGATGAGCGTGATGATTGGTATATTGAATTTTTCCGCTAGGCGGAATAAACGCAAAGCCTTGCGATACCCTTCAGGACGTGGCATACCAAAGTTACGGTATTGACGCTCTTTGATATCTCGGCCCTTTTGATGCCCAATCACCATCACTGGCTGGCCTTCAAACCTAGCAATACCACCGACAATCGCAGGATCGTCTGAAAATGCACGATCGCCATGCAACTCTTCAAAATCTGTAAATAGTGCCTGAATATAGTCCAATGTGTACGGACGCTGTGGATGACGTGCCAACTGAGAAATCTGCCAAGCAGTCAGGTTGCCATAAATATCTTCAGACAATTTTTTGTTTTTCTTTTCTAATGCTGTCAGTTCTTTTGAGATATCTAAGTTATCGTGATCATCATGTGATGAACGTAAACTCTCGATTTTCGCTTCTAATTGAGCGATTGGCTGTTCAAAATCTAAATAAGTAATTTTCATATCGTTATATTTTGTCTCAAATTATCTGATTCTATAATGCCTATATCTGTTGCAAGGTGTAAGCCTGCATCACTAGCAGACCCATTAAAGAAACGCTAAGTTTGCATAAACCCGTTGAATTTCAGTGGCTTTCAGACCACTGACACCGCGATATCCACAATGCGCTAATTATATAGGATTTTTACGTTATTCTTACTCAACCATTCGGTTAAACTCATAATCAGCTCATCATGTAAATCCACTCGCCAATCATTACCGAGCATGAGTTCGACTTTACTGGTTTGATTATGATACTCAATTTTAATCGGGCATCCACGGTATTCATCTGAAGCGCTGACACAATAAGGCTTTAATAGTGTCTTTAATTTAAGCGCATCAGATTGACCATTACACATGATTTTTAAAAAGCTGGCACGACTATTTCTTAAAGCAGAAAGGTCATATAGCTTTCTAGCATTCACACGAACACCACCAGAAAACTCATCATGGCTAACACGGCCTTCTACAATCACCAATTGGTCATCTTTTAATAATTGTTGCGACTGATTCAATAAATCATTGCCAACCACCACTTCAATTCTGGTTGTGCCATCATCCAAGCCAACGATTGCCATTTTGCCGCGCGCAGTCATACGGTTACGCACACCTGAAACAATCCCGGCTAGTAGCTGAGGTTGGTCTTTAGGCGCTAAATTTGCCAACGTTGTACTGATGAACTGGCTTAAATCTTTCTGATATGACCAATAAGGATGCCCGCTAAAATAAAAGCCAAGCGCTGCCTTTTCTTCCTGCAAGCGCTGTTGCTCGGGCCATGGTGAAACGCTAGGTAATACATGTACAGATTGGTCAGATGCCTCACCAAACAAACTATTCTGATTACTATTGGCATTCGTTTGCTCAGCCGCACTAATCGCCAAAGCAACCCCTGCTAATAATGCATGTCGATTAGGCTCAAGTTTATCAAATGCACCGGCTCTAATCAGCGACTCAATGACGCGCCTATTCACCTTACGTAAGTCTAAACGACTGCAAAAATCAAATAAGCTTGTAAATGGGCCATCTTTTCTACGTGCTTCTAAAATCACATCAATCGCGGCAGATCCAGTGCCCTTGACTGCACCGAGACCATATAATATTTGGTTTTTACTAATAGGCTTAAACTTGAATTCACTTTCATTGACATCAGGTGGCAATACCTCAACCTGATTCGGCGCACAATCATCATAAAATATGTGAACACTGTCTGTGTTATTCATGTCAGCAGACATCGTTGCTGCCAAGAACGCTGCCGGATAATGTGTTTTAAGAAAAGCCGTATGGTAAGCAACGAGCGCGTAGGCTGCGGCGTGAGACTTATTAAAACCATACCCTGCAAACTTTTCAAGCAAGTCAAACAAATCACTGGCCTGTTGCTCAGTCATGTTGTTTTTGGTCGCACCCTCAGTAAATATCTTACGCTGGGCATCCATCTCTTCTTTTTTCTTTTTACCCATCGCACGACGCAGCAAGTCCGCACCACCCAGACTATAGCCCGCCACCACCTGTGCAATCTGCATCACCTGCTCTTGGTAAACCGCAATCCCGTAGGTTTCTTTCAAAATCGGCTCAGTCAGCGGATGCGGATACTCTACACGCTGCTTACCATGTTTACGCCGGCAGTAATCAGGAATCAAATCCATCGGACCCGGACGATACAATGCTACCAAGGCGATAATATCTTCAAAGCAATCTGGCATCGCCTGTTTAAGCATGTCTTTCATGCCACGTGACTCTAGCTGAAATACGGCTGTCGTATTGGCAGTTTTTAATAGTTGAAACGTTGGCTTATCGTTAATAGGCAAGGTTTCAAATGATAATGGCGGCAAATTGTTACCAGCACGCTGTTTATTGGCATTATCCAATGCCATATCTAAGATGGTAAGGGTACGTAATCCTAAAAAGTCGAACTTAACCAGCCCTACTGCTTCAACGTCATCTTTATCATACTGGCTAACCAAACTTGCACCGTCAGGCTGACAATACACTGGTGAGAAATCTGCAATCTTACTGGGGGAAATTAACACACCGCCCGCATGCATACCGATATTACGTACTAAACCTTCCAGTCTTAGCGCAAGTTCAAGAAGCTCTTTGACCTCCTCTTCACTCTCACGACGCTCTGCCAATTGTGGCTCTTTTTCTAAAGCGTCAGACAGTGTAATGCCAAGTTCCAGCGGTATTAGTTTTGCAATGCCATCTACAAAATTAAAGGGCAAATCCAATACGCGCCCAACATCGCGAATCACGGCCTTTGCCGCCATGGTACCGAAGGTGGCGATCTGTGAAACAGCATCAATCCCATACTTCTGCTTCACGTAGTCAATTACACGGTCGCGACCTTCCTGACAGAAGTCGATATCAAAGTCAGGCATGGAAACGCGGTCTGGATTTAAGAAGCGCTCGAACAGTAAGTTATACTCTAGTGGATCTAGGTCAGTAATGCCTAAACTATACGCAACGACAGAGCCCGCACCAGAACCCCGACCTGGCCCTACCGGTACGCCATTATTTTTGGCCCAGTTAATGAAGTCAGCGACGATTAAGAAATAACCAGCGAAACCCATCTGGTTAATCACATTAGTTTCAAAGTCCAACCTTGCTGAGTAGGCATCTTGTTTGCTAGCGCGAATTTGCTCATCTGGGAATAGCACTTCTAATCGCTTTGCTAACCCTAAACGCGCTTCTGAAATTAAATAATCATTCAAGCTTTCATTATTAGGGGTTGGAAACTGAGGTAAGTAATTTTTACCCAATGTGAGGTTTAAATTGCAACGCTTGGCAATTTCCACACTATTGCTAAGTGCTTCTGGCATATCAGCAAAAAGTGCTGCAATATCTGCCTGCCTTTTAAAGTACTGCTCGGTAGTGAAGTTCTGCGGGCGCCTTTTATCTGCAAGCACATAGCCTTCTGCAATACACGTTCTTGCCTCGTGTGCACGGTAATCATCTGGCGTAGTAAATTGTATGGGATGTGTAGCAACAATTGGTAAGCTTAGCTCATGTGCAATATGACGTACATGCTGAATATACTGCTCTTCGGTTGCTTTGCTTGCATCAGTGGCGATGCGCTGCACTTCTAAATAAAATCGTTCTGGAAATAATTGTTGCCATTGGTTGGCAAGCTTTTTAGCTAGCCCCAAATTACCCTGCGTACAGGCTTGACCCACATCGCCAGCAAGGCCTCCAGATAATAATAGCAACCCCTCAGTACCAGCCTCTGCAAACCAAGCGCGTTTGAATTCCGCACGACCACGATATTGATTGGTTAAGTAAGCACGACTTAACAAATGACATAAATTTAAGTATCCGGCATGAGACTGACACAGCAACAATAAACGTGAAGGTTGCTCTCGGTTATCCTCATTTTCAAGCCAAATATCACAGCCAATAATAGGCTTAACACCTTTACCCCGAGCTGTTTTATAAAATTTGATTGCACCAAACAAGTTACTTAAATCAGTTAATGCAAGCGCTGGCATTTGGTCACTCACCGCCTGCTTGACGTAGTCATCAATTCGCACAATGCCATCAACAATAGAATACTCGCTGTGGCAACGCAAATGGACAAAACTAGGAGAAACTGAAGGGGTTGGTGTCGTTTGTAGCATAAGGCAATTTTACCTTATTGATGGGTATCGTTGTAAGCAATGTCGCCACTAAAACCGATAAATAAATTGCGCTAAATGTTACATTTAGCACTTGCTAAAAAATAACTTTTAATGACTAGTTAGTCCACAACTGCAGTGGAACTAGCGTGGAGTTAATAACCATCCGTGCCACGCCAGCCGCTATCAATAATGCGATTTTTAATGATGCAGTAAAGCGTGGACTTGCTCAATCAACACATCATCTTGTACTGGCTTACCTAAGAAAGCATCGACGCCAATTTCAGTTGCCACATTACGATGTTTCTCTGCCGTACGTGAGCTAATAATAATTAAAGGTGTACGAGAAGTCAGTTCGTTATCCCTCACATAACGCGAGAACTCAAAGCCATCCATACGTGGCATTTCGATATCGGTCAAAATAATGGCAGGAGATATTTGCTGCAGTTTTTGAATCGCATCCATACCATCATTGGCCGTAACAACTTCAAATCCATCACGCTCTAGTACGCGAGAAAGTACTTTACGCATAGTAAGTGAGTCATCAACAACCAATGCAACTTTCTTCAGCTGTTCAACCACGGGCGCCACATTGGTGACTTTGATTGCGCCGCTAGATAATGCTTCCCTGTTTGCCAGCAAGACTGGGTTAATCACCAAAATAATAGCACCATCGCCCATGACGGTTGCGCCAATCATACCTGGCACGTGTGCCAATTGGGTTCCCATCGGCTTCATCACCACCTCTTGGTTACCAATCAACTCATCCACATGCAACGCCGTACGATAAGCACCACTGCGTAACAAAACGACAGGCGTATAAGTATGCGCTTGCGCAACGTGATCAACATCACCAACTAGTTTTGACAAGAAATGTAACGGGTACTCTCTACCTGCCCAAGTAATCTTATTTGCGTTATAGGCATCACTCAAATCAATTGATTTAAGCTTTTGTACCTGCTCAACCATCACAGATGGAATCGCATAAGTTTGATTACCAACACGCGCAAGCACAACTTGCGCAACAGACAACGTCACAGGTAAATAAATATTGAACATTGCACCCAAGCCTGATGCATTGCTGACATCAATACGTCCACCTAAAGCTGCAATATCACTACGCACAGCATCTAACCCTACACCGCGCCCTGCAATCTGAGACACGGTATCCGCAGTAGAAAAACCTGGCTCAAAAATAATGGTCATCAACGCTTGGTCAGATACTTCCTGATCAGCACTAAATAAACCCTTTTCTATCGCTTTTTGTTTCACTTTAGCTAGATTAACGCCAGCACCGTCATCCGTAATAACGAGTGTAATCTCATCATTTTCTAAGCTTACTTTCAGCCTAATATGGCCTACCTCAGACTTACCTAGCTTCACACGCTCAGCCGCTGACTCAAGCCCATGTGCAACAGCGTTACGTAACAGATGCTCTAATGGCGCGCCCATTTTGTCCAACACACCACGATCGAGCTCAATAGTTTCGCCTTCGATAGTCATTTCAACGCGTTTATTCAACTCTCTAGCTGTTTGGCGTACGATACGCTGCAAACGCTCAGAAATAGTTGAAAACGGCAACATACGGACGCTCATCAAACCTTGTTGCAATTCACGATTCATGCGGTTCTGTTGTTGCAATGCGGCATCGGTCTGATCAAGGTTCAGTAGCAAACCATGCTGAATGGTCGCCACGTCGTTTACACTCTCCGCCATCATACGGGTAAGCTCTTGTAAGCGTGTAAATCGGTCAAACTCTAATGGGTCAAATGTCTCATTCGCCTCTTGCAGCAAACTCATGCGGGATTGCAACTGCGTTTCCGCTTCAATCTCCAACTCGCGCAGATAGCTACGCAATCTGCTAATACTATCAGTCAAATCAGTGGATGACTGCTTGAAGTTTTGCATTTCCCTGTCCATGCGAGAACGCATGATAGAAACCTCACCCGCTTCATTAATCAGCCTATCTAATACATCAGCGCGCATACGCAAGAATTGCGTTTTACGCTCGCTCTGCCTTGTGGATTTTGGTGTGGCTGTTTTAGCTTGAGTGGGCGAGCTTTTAGCCAACCCCATATCACCAACAATATCTTCTAACATGTAGCCAATACGGTCGAACTCAAGAAACATGGCATCAAAATCATCGGACGTTACTTGATGTCTCAATGCACGAATCACATGGTCTTCCATTCCATGTACACTATCACCAATTACAGCCTGCCCTGCCATACGCGCACTACCTTTTAAGGTATGTAACGCACGTTGCAATGAGTCGGGATATTCAGCTTCTTTTGGATTAGTGCGCCAACCTCTTAAATCTTTGCCAATTTGCGGAATCAACTCTCGTGCTTCTTCAACAAACAAGGCAAGCAACTCATCATTAACGATGGCATCTTTACGTTGCAATGCCTGTTCAGCAGCTAATAAAACATCGCCATCAATTACCAGCTCTGCCAACTCTTTAGCTTGCTCAGGAACATGCTCTTGATCAATGACTGGTGTTATCTGACTCGCTTTGGCTTTAGACCTTGTTTTTGATTTTTTCTTAGAATTCTCAGCTTTTTCGACCTCTAACACAGCTGCTTCTGCTAATTGTGCTGCAGAAGCTTGCATTGCAGCACTTGATTCACTCAACGCAACAATCAACGCACGTGAAGACCTCGGGTTTTTTAATGCTTTTGCTTTTTCCAAACCATCCGCTAAGGCCTTAACCACATTGCCATAAAGAGAAATGTGTTGAGCTGTCCAAATACTGTGATGTTCATCTAACCAGTGCTCTAAAGCACGAGCTAAGTCACCTATTGCCTTAAATCCTGCAGTCAATGCGTTACTACCTAACGTATGTGCTGCACGGCAACTCTCTGGTGTAGGTAATTCAGTAGAATCAACGACTAACATCGATTGCGCATCGACAAGGGCTTGCAAGTGTTGCTGAGCCTCTCCTAAAAAGATATTGAAGAATGCTTTGCTTAATTTACGTGTGCCACCAATTAATACCTCTTCTTTTTGCACTTTAGGCTGGGTGCTAGCTAACGCTTGTTCAAGCTCAGATGCTAATTCAATTGCTTGCTGCTGGAATGGACCCGGCGTTAAACTCACTTTCTGGTGCTGCTGCAACATGGCTACCCAAGTTGCAAACTCAGCACTGACCTTTTCAACAAAAGCTAAAATTGCTGACGTAGGAAACGTTTTACGATCTAAGACAATATTAAGCAGATTTTCTACAGCCCATGCTACTTCACCCATGCCTAACAGCCCAACTGTACGCCCACTACCTTTGAGGGTATGGTACGCTCTTCGCACCTCCACAAAAGCATCGCTATCTGTCGCATTCACGCGTAAGGATTGTAGATTTTGTGCCAACGACGCAAGCACCTCCTCAGCCTCGGCTAAGAAAATATCAAGAAGCTCAGCATCAAACGCCTGATCAGTCACTTCATCTATAACACGCTCAACTTCTACTACAGGTGTGATAGCTGGCTGAATGGACGTCACCGCCGCCTCATCATCAGTTAAATTCAAATCTATTGAAGAGAGATCAACGGCTAACACATCATTAGCGACACTCAGCCCTAATGAAGCAGCAGCCTGCTCTAAACGCAACAATGCCTCGGTCAACGCATGCTCAGACTCTGCGTGAACATGAGGCAACTCTTCTGCGTACAAACCTAACATACTCAAGTTTTCAGCAATTAGCTCAAAAACTGATTGCTGATCTTTACTATCTTCATTTGTTTGGTTGTTGCTCTCTCTAAAATGGTCCACAAAAGCGCCACTTAACTGTGCTATGGATTTCGGCACAGACATTTCCAACATATCAAATGCTGCTGAGATTTGTTGTAAAGATTTACTGGCTTCGCCTAACTCACTGATACTTTCTGGATTTCTAAAAAAAGTATCCAACGATTTTTCTACAATTGCCAATGCTGCCAGCACTTGTTTAGCAACAGCCTCAACTAAAGAAGCATCATGTTGAGTCGTCGCAAAGGCATCAACTGCTGGTGTCAGCGCCTCTCCATGCATGACTGCATTTAGACGTGAAATTTGCGTAGTAATTTTTTGACCAGCCTCAGCATCTAACTGATGATAATGGTCGCAACTTGACTCAAGCAAATTCAATGAGGCTGCAACTTCTATAAATGAAGCATCATTTAACTTAGCAACATCATTTTGCAAGGTAGCTACAGTTTGACGCGTTGCATTAAATAAATTAACAACGCCTCCATGATTAATACCTTGCTGAACAGTGTTCTGAATATGTTCAAATTTACTTACTAGTGCAGCTAAGTCATTAGCGCTAAGCAATACATCACTTAAACTAATGCTAGCCCATAAGTCTTTCAGTGTAGGAATGTCAGCAACCAGCTGTGCTAATGCTGCCTGTTCTGCCGCATTTGAGCTAGTAGCTTCTACCACTTGAGTTTCAGAAGGCAAAGCAGCGTCTAATTCAAACGTATTTTTAACAGCAGAAATAGTTTCAGTACTTCTGTCACTGATGGCAACATAGTAAAGTAAATCGCGTAGTAGACGGGATGGTACTTTCGCATCCCCCATCGCCACATTGCGTAATTGCCTATCTAATTTACTGCAAAGTTTTTTGGCACCAGGATTTTCTGCAACTTTTTCTTGTGCTAAGGCATCAGTAAACGCCGAAGCTGTCCACCAGAGTGTTTTCGGAGCGTTTCTAGATTGGACCTCTTGAACTTTAATCACAGCTGTACGCATGCCATCCAGCGCTACAGGATCTTTTGTGCGCAACCAATCCAATAAGGATTTTTGAAATGCCGCTCTTTGCTCTGATACAAAAATTGGGATAGATGACTCTTCAATCGGGTTACTCGGTAGGCTTTTTGGCGCGCTACTATCTACATCAGGGAAAAATAACTCACTCTCATCTAATGTTTCCCCTTGTGCCTCAACGATAGGTTTGAGTGGCTTATATAGCCTGATTGGTTGATCGGGCTCACCATTAAGCAGATCTTGCAAATATTTAGACAAGGCCTCAACCGCAACAATGAGAGACTCCATTACCTCTTGAGTCACTGGAATCAACTGTTTCGCTAAACTATCCGCTAACTTTTCTAACTCATGGCAATAACGTTTACACCCTTCCAAACCAACCATATCAAGTGCACCACTCACTTGGTACAAATGGGCAATAGTAAATCTTAAGCTAGCAAACTCACTTGGGGTTTGATTAACCTCGTTAAAGCTTTCCAGCACTTTTTTCAGCGACTGATCAATTTCATCTTTAACCCAAGACAATGGGCCAGTATCAAATGCTTCAGGCATTATTTACTTCCATTTTCAGTTTGTAGTTTTTCATGGCTTTTTATGTGTCTTATGCTAAAAATTAAACTTCCGCGTAGATACTAAATGTCTAGAGTTTAAAACCAGCCACTGAATCACGTAATTCCTCTGCCAACGATGTGAGCTGTCCCACTGACTCAGCCGTAAGTTTTGTACCTTCTGTTGTCTGAGTCGTAATTTCTTGAATCATCTGCATGTTATTTGCAACGGTAGTGGCAGACTCCGTTTGCGCACTAGTTGCAGCAGAAATAGATTGAATCAATCGTGCAAGATTAGTAGTAACAGACTCAATCTCATTCAATGCCTGCCCGGCAGCATCTGCAACACGTGCCCCCTCAACTACACCCTCGGTACTTTTCTCCATCGCCGCCACCGCACCATGCGTATCTGTCTGAATCGTTTTCACAATTGCACTAATCTGTTTGGTCGCTTCAGATGAACGTTCCGCCAAGCGTTGAACCTCCTCAGCAACCACTGTAAAGCCACGACCAGCTTCACCCGCAGACGCTGCCTGAATAGCAGCATTCAACGCGAGAATGTTAGTTTGTTCAGTAATGTCTGAAATCAGCTCAACAATCTCACTAATCTCTTGTGAGCTTTCGCCCAAACGTTTAATACGTTTAGAAGTTTCTTGAATCTGAGTACGAATCTCATTCATCCCTGAAATAGTATTCTGTACCGCTTGCGAACCTTGAATAGCCGCCTCTAATGAACGTTGCGCCACCTGAGAAGCTTGCTCCGCGTTACTAGACACTTGCAAGATAGAGCGCGTCATATCGTTAACAGCTTGTGTAGTTTGTGTAATTTGTGACGCCTGAGTCTCAGCCGCAGTCAGCAACTGCTCTGAAGTTCCCTGCGCGACAGAAGTCGCAGAAGTCACTTGCTCGGTTGCACGGTTAATCTCAACAACAAGGTCTCGCAAACTATCAATTGTATAGTTAATAGAGTCAGCAATCGCACCTGCAATATTGTCACGTACTTCCGCTTTTACTGTTAAGTCACCATCAGCTAAGTCACCCATCTCATCTAGCAATTGCAATACGGCCTCTTGGTTTTCTTGGCCCTCTTTCGCGAGCTGAGTCGTCAAAGTCATGGATTGTACTGTTTGTTTTTTACCAAAAAAATACATCAAAGTAAGCAAGACCAAACCTAGCAACAAAAGGCCAATCAATACAAACTGAATAAATCTAGTTTGTGACTCAATCAACGCCTTGTTTTCTTTAGCAATTGCTAACGTAAAAGTGTTACCTGCTTGTTTAGATGATTCAAAAGCTGCTGTTAAGTCTAGCAGTGGTGCTGAAGCTGCAACTGTACCCAATGGCAAAGCTGGAATATAACGCTTATTAGCTACTTCAAAAAAGTTCTCGCCAGCACTAATCACAGCCTCCAAAGGCGCTGCTAATTTTTCATTATTTAAATTTTTACGCCAATATTCTGAGCGCTCCTTGAACAAGGCCTCACTTTTTGCCGCATTTGCTAATGCATTATCACGCTTTTGATTATTAAAACTGGTAGATGCAACATAAGCCTCGTTATATGACGCGAACGCATCTAGTGGAAACATTGGCGGAGGATTAGTGTCCGCAGTCAGTTTTTCATAAGTATCTAGTATGTTATAAATAGGGCCATTAACGCGAACTTGGTTAATTACCCAGAAGCTCAACAAGGCAAACAAAATAAACGCCACAATCTGCAAGAAAAGCTGGCGATAACCGGCGCTAATGCCTGTTGAATCATCTGTACTTTTCTTAGAAACAGATAAATTAGAAATTTTTTCTTTAACATTACTAAAGAAACCACCTATCAAAGATCCCATTTGTGGTGGCAGGCTTTTTATCGCTGCAAGATTTAATGCCATTGTTAACCCCGATTTCTAAATTTATTATGCCTACTTAACAACTTTAATTGACCAAATATCTATTACTTTATTTCTATGGTTGATTAAACACCCACTAATAAGTTAATACGTTGGCTGAACAAAGCTTTTATTTTGTACGAGCGCTTCTACATCCAACTCCAACCAATCGTTACCCTCTGTATCAATGTAAACATTCATGCTAAAAAAACTAGCATCCTGCTCAGCAGGCTGAACCTGCATAGCCTGAATGCTACGTAATCCAATTAAACTATCGACCAACAAGGCAACCTGCTCTGTAGATTCAGTACTGAGTAATAAAATACGATTATTAACCGATTTAAGTGTTGCTGGCATTCCCATAAACTGAGCTAAATCCGAAATGCTATATAAATTACCACGAACGTTTGCAACACCCAAAAACCATGCTTTAGTGAATGGCACCAATTGCAAAGGAGGCACAGGCAATACTTCTTTTACGTCTTGTAGATTAATTAAAAATCTTTTATCGCCAACATTAACACCTAAACGAGACAAAGACTCCCCACCAACTTGGCTCGCAGCATCCTTAAGCTTAGAAAGAATAGCCTCTTGAAACTCACGTAAATTAGAAGTTTGTGCCACGGTTAATTATTAATCCCAATCAATGCCGTTAAAATAAAAAAAGTCCATTACTTAAATCCAGAAACTCAAGTCCTGATTACTCAATCGTTTTAATTAATGCTAACAAATCAGCCTCAACTACTGGTTTTGTAACGCAGGCTTTCGCCCCCATTTTCAATGCCCAAGCCAAATCAGTCGCCTGCGACTTACCAGTACACAAAACAACGGGAATATGTGCAGTTGCAGGGTTTTTTGTTAGCGTGCGTGTCACCTGAAAACCTGTCAACCCAGGCATCACCACATCGCACAACACAAGATCTGGTGGATTAGCACTGACTTTAGTTAAACATTCCTCACCGCTCTCAGCACCTACGACTCGATAACCCGCAGTTTCTAGCATTTCAGTAAGAAAAAAACGATCCGTTGCTGAATCATCGACGACTAAAATAGTTTGTATTGCCATATTCAATCCACCTCTTTTTGATGACTTTTAGCTTTAGCAGCGTAAATCTGCACAGCTTCTATCAATGTATCTTGGGTAAAGGGTTTGGTAAGGTACTGGTCTGAACCGACCATACGACCGCGGGCACGGTCAAACAACCCATCTTTGCTAGATAGCATAATGACAGGCGTTGTTTTATAACGCGCATTTCTTTTTATGAGGGAACAAGTCTGATAGCCATCAAGTCTCGGCATCATAATATCAACAAAAATCAAATCAGGATTCTCATTAGATATTTTCGCTAATGCATCAAAACCATCTTCTGCAAGAATGACTTGGCAACCAGAGGCTTTAAGAAAAATCTCAGCACTACGACGAATCGTATTGCTATCATCTATGACCATCACCTTGACTGTTGATAGCTGATCTAACGTCAGCTTTTCCTGATACGGCTTTTCCTGGGTCACCAGTAAGCTCCTTTATTTTATATGCATCACTGCTTTAATTAGCTTTTTTGCACTTGTTGTGCTTCATTTTATATATAGTCTGTCTTAATAAGCAATACTATTTAGAATATTATTCAAAATAATAATAATATTTATTTCAACCACTCTTTAGGGTAGTCTATAATAAAATTACAAATAATTACAATTGATGGTTACAATTTATAATAAATAAAAATCTAGCGCAACAATTAAAGATTTAACGGGAAATGCAGTTCACCAAGGGGTAAGCATGATAATTAGGCAAGAATCATTAACATCTAAAATGACACTCAAGGATTTATCCTCTACGTCACCTTTACCATCGGCAAATTTGGTACTGGTATTTGGATCGGTAAAACGTTTTGGTGAAGCAAAGTTACAAAGCATATTAAAAGCGCGCTACCCCACAGCACAAATCATCGGCTGTTCCACCTCTGGCGAAATCACGGCCACTGGCGTTTATGATGATAGCCTGCAAATTACCGCTATCCTGTGGGAAAAAACAGTACAACGCGTAACACATACCAAAATGACTGGTATGCAAAACTCATTTGAAACAGCTGTTACGTTAGCCAAACAACTAAAGTCAGATAGCTTAAAAGCCGTGCTGGTCTACTCAGATGGTTTAAATGTAAATGGCTCCGAATTACTAGAAGGCTTTAAAAGTGAACTTGGGGAAACGCCGATTATGGGCGGTATGGCTGGTGATGGTTTTAACTTCAGTAAAACAGTACAGCTATTTAATGACACTGTTTCAGACGGCCTAGTCATTGCCGTTGGCTTATATGGCAATAGCTTAATTGCTGCAACAGGCGTTGGCCTAGGCTGGAAACCATATGGCCCACCTCGCAAAGTCACCAAATCTGACAAGAACGTTGTGCTTGAACTTGATGGAAAACCAGCTCTCCCCTTATACAACATGTATATTGGATCACACTCAGCTAAAGGCCTACCTGGTAGTGGTTTGAATTTCCCATTTGCCATTATTGAGGATGGCAAACGCGATATTGAAAAAATTCGTACATTGCTAGCAATAGATCCAAAAAACAATAGCCTCACCTTTGCAGGTAATGTCAATGAAGGTGAGACAGTGCGTTTCTGCCAATCAACCCACGACAGATTAGTGGAAGGCGCTGGAGATGCTGCCCACTTAGTCTCTAACCATGCTAATGTCAACCAAACAGGCTTGGCTATTTGCGTGAGTTGTGTTGGTCGTAAAGGCGTAATGGCAGAGCTTGTGACTGATGAAGTGAAGCTAGTACAACAGATTTTAGGTGGTCAAACAGCGATTACTGGCTTTTATTCATACGGCGAGTTTGCACCAAGACCAGATACTAGCGACAGCGTACTGCACAACCAAACCATGACGATTGGTTATTTAAGTGAAGATCTACTCGCTTAAATCACTCTGCCCGCTTGAAAAAGAATGGTTTAACAAGCTTGTATAAACAGACAGCTAGTTACCATAAAATAAATAGTGAATATAAACAAGCACCAACCTAACCCACACTAGAGTTATGGTTGATTGCTTGCGCTATAAACGATAGAGTTAGCCCCTTTATACACAAGGAGAATTTAGCATGGCAACCGTGACCCTAAAAGGCAACCCAGTTAATGTTGGTGGCAACCTTCCACAAGCAGGCCAAACAGCCCCTAACTTTGCACTCGCTAATGCAAAACGTGAATTAGTTTCACTAGACGCATACTCTGGTAAACGCAAAGTATTAAACATTTTCCCAAGTATCGATACCCCTACTTGCGCAACATCAGTACGTACATTCAACCAAAAAGCGAGCAGTGTCGCCAACACTGTTGTGTTATGTATCTCTGCTGACTTACCTTTCGCACAAAGCCGCTTCTGTGGCGCTGAGGGGATTGAGAATGTAGTGACACTTTCTACATTCCGTGACACAGCTAAATTTGCATCAGACTATGGCGTATTCATTACCGACAGCAGCTTAGCAGGCTTAACAGCACGCGCTGTTGTAGTATTGGATGAAAACAATAAAGTGCTGCACAGTGAATTAGTGGCAGAAATTGCTGACGAACCTAACTACGAAGCAGCGTTAGCTGTTTTATAAGTAGTTGTTCACTTGAATGACTAAAAGCCCAGCAGATTAACTTGCTGGGCTTTTTATTTGATACTCATCAGTTGTGTCAGTATCAACATACAATTACATTGTGATTATTGATTGATGCATATAAAACCTACTTTAGGATGTACTATTTATTAATAAGCATATGATTTTAATTAAAAATTATATAATTTTCATCAAAACAAATATCCATTGACGCAAAGTTTTACGTCAAAAAGGATGTCTACTTAACGTTAGGTTTTCCCATGCCCTCATTTATTGTTGAGTTCTGGTCGAGCACATTTAGTTTTCTGGCAAAAATCTCGGTATTTGCGCTAGCACGAAAACTGTTTCCGTCTGCAATCACTGCTCGGTTTGTAGACTTATGGGTTCTATGCCATCTAGCTCTTTCAATGTTGGCTGTAATTGTCGCCGCCTACTCGCCCTACCCAGTCTTCGGGTATTTATTTATGTTCTATGGCTTTCTAAGAACATTCGAGATCATCGTATATCAGACTAACGTTTTGCTTTTTGATGAGTATCGGGTAGTAAAGGCGAGGGACGAATACCACTTGGAGGGATACCGTCGCATCGTATTACTGCTATTGCACAATTACTTTGAAATAATTCTTTGGCTTGCTTGTACATACACTGTTATGGCCGCTGACTTCGATCACAAATGGCAGTCTGGGACGGGAACGGTCTTTGGCGGAATCTATAGCAGCTTTATAACAATGACGACATTTGGCGACTTTGATTTACTGCCAAAAACCACTGTGGCTGCATTCGTACTTCTTTTCCACGCCACTATTGGCCTGTTTATGACTCTGTTAAGCCTAGCTCGGTTTATTAGCCTGATACCCGCACCGAAAACACGCGATGCTGTAGAAATCAAACAAATTGAGAACTCAAAAACCTAATTCGGCAGTCCAAACGGTTGGCACTCATCTGAGAGGTAAAATCATGATTATTCAACAATCCAAAGCAACGTTCGCAACATCGGTAACGGACAATCTTTTCTTAAAGCGGCAAACGGTCGCTCCTCTAATGGAAAAAACTGCCGGCACAACGACTATTTCACAAGCGGCTCAGGAGCGCCTCGCTGTTGATAACGCGAGTGACCTCAATCCACATACCACCGACCTGTATCGAGTGGAGGGGCCAGTCTATAGCATTGAAGACATGGTGAAGAGCAAAGGTAGGCCGCTCATTGCCGTAAAAATGACGGAAGCCCAGATCAATGAGGTCAAGCTCAGGGAACAACAAGAGAAGGCACGCGAGAATGTCAATTTCAATTACGCCAAAGCTCATCAGTATCAGCCCATTGGCCAAGTGATCGTCAATGGAAAACTCGTTGCAACGGTTTCTGATGCGGGTTCCTTCGAGTCACCTCAGGTGATACCCAACCTGAGTGATCAGCCCTTAAGTCCAGCGGACAGACTTGCCGAAATTGCTCGCGCTGTAAAAGGGGAAATCATCTATTCCAACTTTTTGCCTACCATGGGTGGCTGGATGGGGCCATCAGCCCCGGAATCGGCGCTCCCTCCTATCACAGCAAGGAGCATGAGCGAAATACTTGAACAGGAAATCGCTCCGGCCATGGAAAAAAAAATTGCTGAATGGGAGGCTCAGACTGGGAAAACCTATCCTCGTCGCGCGTAGCCATGTAGGGTGGGTCACTTGACCCACGCGTTACAACTCCTACCTGTCACTACCGCGTGGGGGTAAGCCAGTATTTGGCTTCCCCACAGAATATAGTCGCTTATAAACAAGCTTCTTATGCTGAGTGAAAACCCTACCCTACACAAGTTACGCATACTAACGAAAATGTTCATCGATGTTACAATTTTAATAACATAGGTTTCAATGATGATGTCAGCCAATTATCTCAAACAATAATTTACAATTAGGGAGTTACCATGTCTTTTCTAAGCAAACTCAAAGGCGACAACGCACCGCTACCTCCTCAGCCATCAACAAAAGCGGTTGCGCTTGCGTGGTTGGGCGGTTTTCTAGCCATTGCGGCCGTTGCCTCACTGAATGATTTTCTTTCAGTTGCGTTGGTGCTTGGGTCGTTTGGCGCATCATGTGTATTAGTTTTTGGCTATCCTGACGTGCCGTTTTCTCAACCAAGAAATGTAGTTGCTGGCCATTTCATCAGCTCTCTGGTTGGTCTTGTGTTTCTTTTTGCCTTCGGTCCGCATTGGTGGTCTGTCGCGCTCGCTGTGGGTACAGCAATCGCACTGATGATGCTCACTCGCACAGTGCATCCGCCTGCTGGATCAAACCCAGTAATTGTGTTCTTAATGCAGCCCAGTTGGGGCTTTCTATTGTTCCCAACATTAGTCGGCGCCTTGGTGTTGGTAGCTGTTGCTCTGGTTTATAACAATGCAACCCGTGATACAAAGTACCCGAAATACTGGTAGCCAAGTAGCGTGGCATTTGTGACCCATGCATTGCAATATCTTTATCTGTCACTACCGCGTGGGGTTAAGCCAGTATTTGGCTTCCTCACAGAATACAGTCGCTTATAAACAAGCTTCTTATGCTGAGTAGAAACCCTACCCCACTCAATTTAACACCTTAAAATGCACACTTATCGCACACCTATTTTTAAGCTTATTGATTATGCTTGGGCTATACCAAACACAGCACTTGGCATATTACTTGGGCTTGTAATGCTCGCCCTAGGCGGCA
>Ga0208515_100168_pt1 | contig 19542 bp, 16 predicted proteins | sample LakWasMe99_LOW12_2_FD_183919 | JGI IMG/M metagenome (GOLD analysis project Ga0208515, IMG submission 183919) | Freshwater sediment methanotrophic microbial communities from Lake Washington under simulated oxygen tension - Sediment Metagenome... | ecosystem: Environmental > Aquatic > Freshwater >... | reverse complement strand
TGGTTTGTTCTGCTTCTAGTTTTTCAATCAAAGCAGGCATTTCATCTAGTTCTTTTTGTTCTTTAAAGCTTAGTTTGTTCGCTGTGTTTTTAGGCGCAACTTCTTTTGCCGCTGGTTTGCTAGATTGTGCTTTTGCTAGTGCAGCTTTATCGGCTTCACGTTTAGCGGTAAAACGCTGCCAATCATCATAACCACCACCAAACTCTGTTAATACGCCATTGCCTTCAAAGGCAATCACTTGTGTCACAGTGTTTTCTAAGAATGCGCGGTCATGGCTGACTAAAAACAGTGTGCCATTGAAATCTTGTAATAGATTTTCCAGTAGCTCTAGTGTGTCGATATCTAAGTCGTTGGTTGGCTCATCTAACACTAATATGTTGGCAGGGCGTGCAAATAAGCGAGCTAATAGCAGTCGGTTACGCTCGCCACCTGAGAGTGACTTGACTGGTGAGCGTGAGCGTTGTGGCGGGAACAAGAAATCTTCCAAATAGCTAATGACGTGTTTACGTTCTTCACCAATTTGCACAAAATCAGAGCCTGGGCTAATGGTGTCAGCTAACGTGGCTTCTTCATTGAGTTGTTCACGCATTTGGTCAAAATAGGCGACACTTTGTTTACTGCCACGCTCAATACTGCCACTATCTGGCTCAATGTCAGCCAGTATGAGTTTAAGTAGGGTAGTTTTGCCGATACCGTTAGGGCCTAGCAAGCCAATTTTGTCGCCACGCAAAATACGTGTGCTGAAATCTTTAATCAGCACTTTGTCGCCATAGGCTTTGCTAACATTCTCAAGCTCTGCAATCAGTTTGCCACTGCGTTCACCTACATCTACATTCAGTTTTACATTACCTTGACGTTCGCGGCGTGCTGCACGCTCTAATCTAAGCGCTTCAAGTCTGCGCACTCGGCCTTCATTGCGTGTGCGGCGTGCTTTAATGCCTTGGCGAATCCAAACTTCTTCTTGTGCGAGTATCTTGTCAAACTTGGCTGCGTGGGTTTCTTCAACCGCTAGTAGTTCTTCTTTTTTAAGTTGGTAAGCGGTAAAGTTACCGATAAAGTCTGTGAGTTTGCCGCGGTCTAGCTCAGTGATTCGAGTCGCTAGTTTGTCCAAAAAGCGTCTGTCATGGGTAATAAACAATACGCTACCATTAAAGCCGAGCAATAAATCCTCTAACCATTCAATCGCACTTAAATCCAAGTGGTTGGTTGGCTCGTCAAGTAATAGCACTTCAGGTTCTGCTACCAGTGCGCGGCCTAGAGCCACACGTTTACGCCAGCCACCTGAGAGTGTGCTGATGAGTGCGTCTGCGTCTAAATTTAAGCGGCTAAGCACAGCCTCAACCCGCGATTGTGCTGCCCAGCCATTTTGTGCGTCTAAATCATGCTGTAGTGCCTGCATGTGCGTCATCAGTGCTTCGATATCTGCGTCTGGCATGCCCATGTCATGCGTCACTTGGTGATAATCAACAAGGATTTGTTGCAGATTACCTAATCCTTCTGCCACAGCCTCAAACACAGTATGTGTTGCTACTAATTCAGGTTCTTGGGGAACATAAACCACACGTGCGTTAGGCGCACGCCAAACAGTACCATCGTCTAGTTTAATGGTGCCAGCAATCGCTTTTAGTAAGCTGGATTTCCCAGCGCCATTGCGACCAATTAAACCTACGCGCTCTCCTGCGTCTAGCTGAAATGCTGCGTGGTCGAGTAGGGCGTGGTGACCGAAGGCGAGGCAGGCGTTATCGAGGGTGATGTATGGCATGTGTGACTTTCAAATTATTACTGATATATTTTAACCACTTGTATATGAGATACAAAATGCTATTGTTTATTGAGCATGGCTCTAATGTTTGCCATTTTAGATTTACCAAAATCTTTACTTGCTTCAGGATCTTTATTAAATGGGTTACCAAAGTGGCGTACATCATCTTTTGGAATTTCTGCAATAAAACGGCTAGGTTCGCACATTTCCATTTCACCCGCGCGTTTGCGTTTTTTACACCATGAAATATTCAGTGATTTTTGTGCACGGGTAATGCCAACATACATTAAGCGGCGTTCTTCTTCAATTTTGTCGTTATCAATGGACTCTCTGTGTGGAAGGATACCTTCTTCTACACCAATCAGAAATACGTGGCCAAATTCCAAGCCCTTAGAAGCGTGTAAGGTTGATAGCTTTACTGCGTCAGGCTCGCCATTTTCACGGCCTTCTAACATACTCATGAGTGATACCATTTGCGTGAGTTCTAGCAGGTTTTTGCCTTCTTTCTCATTGCCATACTCGGTGCTTGGCTCACCTTTTTTAGAAAGCCAGCCAGTGAAATCAAGTACGTTTGACCATTTAACTTCTGCGGCGCGGGGCTCTTCAGAGTCGTACAGAAATGCTTCGTACTGGATGGTCGCCAATAGGTCATTCAGCACTTCATTGGCAGGGTCACGTACAGCACGGTCTTGCAGTTTGTTGATGTACTGGCAAAAGTTGAGTAAATCTTCTAGCTGTTTATTGCCAATCTCATTTTGGAAGCCACCTTCAAAAGCGGCTGCAAATAGTGAGATTTTGTGTGCGCTGGCATATTCACCTAAGCGTTCAAGTGTCGTATTGCCAATCCCCTTTTTAGGCGTGGTGGCAGCTCGAATAAATGCAGGGTCATCATCTTCATTGGCAATGAGTCTTAAATAGCTGATTAAGTCTTTAATTTCTGCTTTATCAAAGAATGACTGCCCACCTGATACAGTGTAGGGGATTTTTTGGTTGCGTAAATGCTGCTCAAAGATACGCGCCTGATGATTGCCACGGTAAAGAATTGCATAATCTTTAAAGTAAGTGCGGTTTTCAAACTTGTGTGCTTGTAGCTTCATGACCACGCTCTCGGCCTCATGCTCTTCGCTCATGGCAGCCGTCACTTGAATGAGATCGCCAGTGCCAAGCTCACTCCAGAGTTTCTTTTCAAATAGCTTGGGGTTATTTGAAATCACTTGGTTAGCTGCGCGTAAGATACGTATGGTAGAGCGGTAATTTTGCTCAAGCTTAATCACTTTAAGCTTACTAAAGTCTGTAGTGAGTTGGCGTAGATTTTCAACATCCGCGCCGCGCCAGCCGTAAATCGCTTGGTCATCATCGCCCACAGCGGTAAATTGCCCACGTAAACCTGTGAGCATTTTTACCAATTTGTACTGGCAGGCATTGGTATCTTGATACTCATCAATCAATAGATATTGCAGCTTACGTTGCCATTTATTCAACGCTTCTTCATGCTGTTCAAATAACTCAACGGGTAGCTTGATTAAATCATCAAAGTCTACGGCTTGATAAGCCTTTAAGGTTTGCTGGTAAATCTGGTACACCTTAGCAGCGGCATGGGTGAGCTCTTCATCTGCCTGTGCTTTCGCTTGGTCTGGATTAATAAACGCATTTTTCCAGCCAGAAATCTGCCATTGCGTTTTACGTAATAGCTGTTTGTCTGTGGTGGCAAGTACGTCCGCTAAAATTTTAAAGCTATCTGACGAATCTAAAATTGAGAACTGTGGCTTATAACCAAGCAATGCAGCCTCTGCGCGCAACATCTGCAAACCTAGCGAGTGAAATGTGGCAATGGTGAGGCCTTTGATATTGGTGCCTTGCATCAGCTTGCCAACACGTTCTTGCATTTCTAATGCGGCTTTGTTGGTAAACGTAATCGCCGCAATTTCTTTTGGCGCATAGCCCGCTTCATTAATCAGATAGCTGATTTTTTGGGTAATGACGCGGGTCTTTCCACTGCCAGCACCAGCTAATACCAGTAGTGGGCCGTCCAAATATTTTACCGCCTCACGCTGAGGCGCATTCATTGAATTTAACATGACAAATTACTATTGATTTGAGTCAGATGCTTCGTCTGATTCCGAAGCTTGATCTGAGGCTTGTTCTGAGGTGTTAGTTGGGTTAGTTTGTGTACTTAACACCATTGCGGCTCTTGATGATGGCGTTTCTAAACTCACGCGACCAATTGCACCACTTCGGTAATCCGTTAAAAAGGCCACTGCGGTTTTTTCCATATCCCACAGGCCATCATGGCGTTTGTAAGACCTGCGTTTTGCAATGGCCTCAAGTAAATCTACGCCATCCATTTGCATCACATCTAGTTTCATTGCGTCTAGTTTATAACGTGCATTCACTAGGGCAGGGTAGCTTTTTAATAAGTTATTGGCTAAAAATGTAGCGACATCTTCATCAATCACCGCATTTCTACCAATGGCATGGCTAGCGGCTAACATATAGCCATCAGACTCATAAGCGATTCTAGGCCACATCATGCCCGGCGTATCGGTAATGCTCATGGTGTCGTCTAAGTCAAAACGCTGCTGGCTTTTAGTCACGGCAGGTTCATCACCTACTTTTGCCACGCGGCGATTGAGCAGGGCGTTCATCAGCGTAGATTTCCCCACGTTAGGGATGCCCATAATTAGCATACGCAATGGTTTTAAGTGTGTGCCACGGTGAGGTGTGATTTTTTTGCAGATAGCCGGAATCTTTTTTGCATCGCCTGCTTTTTTACAAGAAAGTGCCACGGCTTTGGTATTTGGCTGTGCGTTAAAATAGTTTAACCATGCTTGAGTGGCAGCAGGGTCTGCTAAATCCGCCTTATTTAAAATCTTAAGTTGCGGGCGTTGACGAAATAAACGCATTTCATCAATCATCGGGTTGTGGCTAGCTGCGGGTACCCGTGCATCTAATACCTCAATCACCATGTCGGTAAACTCCATGGTCTCTTCGGCTTTTTTACGCGCTTGGGTCATGTGACCTGGGTACCATTGAATTGCCATCTATTTCATTTCCTCAATAATTCTGACTTTGTTGCCATCGACTTAGCTTAATATTAGCGTACATAAAGCCTTGGTTTGCAAAAGTTTTGGCTAGTACAAAGTGTGATGTGTTCAGCTTTTCGTTAAATCATCAACGATGATAGTGTAACAAAATTTGCTTTTAACTAATTTCAGTATTTTAGCATTGACGGCTTCAATTCAAGTTTTTATCTGTGACTCTCCTTGGATTATTTATGTAAGCATGGTGTTATTGAGCATGCTCCATTTTGCGTTCTTTAATTTTTTCACGTAACTCTTGGCGTTGCTCTGGGCTCATATTTCTGATTCGGCTTTTGAACTTTTCTTTTTGCTCTGGAGACATATTATTCCAGCGCTCACGTAACGCTTTACGTTTTTCGGCTGGCAATTGTCTGAACTTTTGCATATGTTCTTTTACTAGCGCTTTATCCTCAGGAGAAAGGTTCTTAAAGCGCGTGATGTTTTCTTTAGCACGCTCCCTTTGTTCAGGCGGCATGTTTGCCCATTTTTCAGCACCTTTGCTCAGCTTTTCTTGTCGATGAGGAGGTAATTCATCCCAACGATCTTTAATACCGCTTAGGGTTTGCTGTTGATGTTCGTTTAAGTCATCCCATGCAATGCCTTCTGCCATGGCTTGTTTTGGAGATAAAGCGAAGCATAATAATACTAGCCCCATTACAAGATAGTGATGCTTGATAGATAGGTTCATTTTTTGCTACCTCCTGCAGGTGCGGCCATGTCAGTGTTTTGTTTGGTACTTTGTTTTACGGTGTTAGTTTTTTGAGGGTTAGTCTGTTTATGCGCTAGTTCTGCTAAGGCAGCTTCAAGCATGCCATCGTCATCCATCTCGCCAAGCATTTCGATAAAGTCTAAAGGCGGGCTAGATTCCGCCAATGCAGGCGCGGTGTAACTTAGCGCAGTGATTAGCAGTAAGCTATAGCCTGATAATTTAAACGGCATTATCTATATCCTCGGTTGCCAATATTTCGTCCATCCATACATAAAAGTCTGGGTCAGATGTAGTTTCTAAATCTTCTGGATTTGTGAATAGCTCTAACATTGCGATTTGTTCATATTGATCATGGTTACCGCTTTGTTGCGCCACCATGCGCTGTGTTGAATCATCAATATTGTCAGGGCTGTAAACGATCAAAACAGTCAGTAAAGCACATAATGCAAATGCGCCAACTGGAATTAAAGCATTGAGATTCCAGGCATTAAAATTCCAGGCATTGAAATTCAATCGCGATTGTGGGCGTTGTTTTTCGAGTACCTTTTGACGAATAGACGTCAAGGCTTGTTGCGTTTCTTTATCTAACGTAATTACGCTTTCATCCAAGCTGGTTTTTACCTTGGTTTCAAAGGTTTCTAATTGTGATTGCTCAGTTGTCATTGGTAATCCTCTAGCTTTCCACGTAGCTTTTCTAATGCTCTCGCATAATGCGTTTTTACACTGCTCGCAGAGCATTGCATGATGAGTGCAGTTTCGTTGATATCTAAACCTTCCCACACACGTAGTAAAAATACTTGTTGTTGTCGCAAGGGTAGAGCACTTAATGCCGTGTTTAGCCCTGTCATGAACTGCGAGTCTTGAAGCTTGATGTCTGGCTCATGGCTAGTGTCAGTAGGGTGTTGTGCTAGTGCGTCTTCAACTGTTTCATCTTCGTCATCACTCCAGTTTAGCCAGCTTCTAAAGCGGTTACGTACAGATTGCCTACGATGCCAATCCAGAATACGGCTATTCAGTATGCTGTAAAACAGTGCTTTCCACTCTGAAGTTTGATGATGACTGTATTTCTGTACTAACTTCATCATGGTGTCTTGTACTATTTCAAGTGCGTCATCACGATTACCCGTGGCTATTTGTGCCATGCGGAAAGCGCGACCTTCAATATCTGCTAGAAAATGATTCATACTGAGATACTGTTTATCGAAATCGCGCTGCATCGGCATATGATAGTCGTAGGCGTTACTTGCGTTTAGCGCGATGGTCTAGGCGGTTGTTGATACGTTCACCTTTTCTATCATAATGGTTGTCGATACGGTCACCGCGATTATCCAAATGCTGATCAATACGGTCACCTTTACGCTCTAAATGGTTAGCGCGCTTTTCATGTCCATTATCTCGTGCTTTGTCGGCCTTAGCATCAAGATTGTGCTCAATTCTGTCGCCGCGATTATCTAGGCGTTCTTCAATACGATCACCTTTGTTGTCTAGGCGATGCTCTATGCGGTCACCACGTTTATCTAAGTCTACTTTAGTGCTTGTGGTATCGTCAGCCATCACAGCTGCTGATGCAATTAAGCTGAACAAAGTAACAGTAATCGACAGTGCGTTTTTCATGATTGTTTCCTTATCTTGTTTTGTTTGGATATTGATTGGGGAACACAAATGAAGTGTTCTTAGTATACAAAACGCAGTCGTTATTTGTTTGACGACAAGCCAGATAAAAAATATTTTTTCAATTAAAATAGCAATATGCAAAATATTCCAGAAATAAAACCTAATCAATCTATTGAGCTACTTAAAGCGCTGCATATTCTCACGCGTGACGGTAAGCTTAATCAAGATAGCCGCCGTAAACTTAAGCAAGTTTATCACTTGGTAAATTTTATAGAGCCTTTGTTCAACGATGTTTTAGCGCATAACGCTAACCCCGTTTTGGTGGATCATGGTGCAGGCAAGTCTTACCTTGGTTTTATTCTGTATGACTTACTGCTTAAGCAGTTAGAAGCTGGCGAAGTGATTGGCATTGAAACACGTGCAGAGTTAGTGGCTAAATCTAAAGACCTTGCGCAACAGCTTGGCTTTGCGCGGATGCGTTTTGAGCATTTAACCGTGGAAGAATCCATCAGTTCAAACGTGATTCCAAACAAAGTGGATATCGTAACGGCATTACATGCGTGCAACACTGCAACCGACGATGCGATTCAATTTGCACTAAAAAAACAGGCAAAATATATGGTGTTAGTGCCATGTTGCCAGGCGGAAGTGGCCGAAGTCTTACGCCAGCATAAAAATGAAAGTTTTGGTAAAACGGCTTTAAGTGAAATCTGGCGCCACCCGATTCATACACGCGAGTTTGGTAGCCAAATCACCAATGTGTTACGTTGTTTGCAGTTAGAAGCCGCAGGCTACAGCGTCACAGTGACAGAGTTGGTAGGGTGGGAGCACTCCATGAAAAATGAATTAATCATTGCCAAATATACTGGTCAGCCTCGTAAAAATGCAGCAGAACGCATTACGAATATATTGCAAGAGTTGAACTTAGAAACTATGCAATCCAGATTTCTAGCACTGTAATACTTAGCATCATTATGATTAAGCTTGTCGGTTTAATTAAATATAAGGAAACATAAGGTTTAAATATGAAGCTTTTTACCTGCATTTTATTGTATTTTATAAGCGTTAGTAGCCATGCCGAAACAACCAACACGCCCGACTTTAGTGGTGTGTACAACTGCGTAGGCGATGATGCGCATGAGGGTAAATATACAGGCACGGTGACGATGCAATTAAAGCCAGAACACAGCAAAGCAAACTATGCCAGCTATGACTTTAAGCTTGAAGTGCCAGAGTACGGCACTTACCTTGGCCATGCTGCGGCGTATGGTCATCATGTTGCTATGCACTTTGCGTTACAAGACCAAACCACGAAAGATTACGGTACGGGTATAGCTGAAATGAAGAAAAATATAAAAGGGCAGTGGGGCTTTCATAAATTCTATTTTGAGCCTGAATTCAAAGGTGGCAACACAGGGGTTGAAGACTGCGTTATCCAATAAATCTGACATTGACTAGTTTACTTGCCTATTTAAGAGTGATGTTGTTTCACAGCCACACTTCATTTTAATGGTTGTAGTTGTTGCTTATGTGGTTAGCTAATCGGTTCTTAAGCTCTCGTTGGCTATCTCTAACATCGAGAATCGTTCTTTTTGTACCGCACATGCAACATCTATTATCAAGTACGATCTCTCATCATATCCACATTTAATCCAACAAGTAGAGTATTAAAAATTTTCGTATTGTCAGTTGTGTGTATACGGAATATAATGAGAATCATTATCATTTATAACCCGTCGGGTTTTATTAGGCCTATACATGTCAGCTGTGGATGTATCCCTTCTGCAAGAAGTTCATACACTATATTGCTCCCACCACGGCTGGTTGGTTAACTGGCTAAAGCGGCGTTTGGGTTGTATACACAATGCTAATGATTTAGCTCAGGACACGTTCCTGCGTGTCATTGACAAGTCTACTATGTTTACCCATGTGAATGAGCCTAGGGCATTTTTAAGCACCATTGCTCACGGATTGATGGTTGATCATATCCGCAGAAAAGAACTGGAGCAGGCTTATCTGCAAGCGATTGCGCACTTACCACAGAGGTTAATTTCATCACCTGAAGAACGCTTGGTTTTTATAGAAGCGTTAATGCATATAGACAGGTTATTTGTTGGATTGAAGCCCAATGTTCGTCGTGTTTTTTTACTGTCGAGATTAGAGGGGATGACCTATCCGGAAATTTCCATTAAGTTGGGAGTGTCGCTTAGAACGGTAGAAAGTCATATGGCAGAAGCGCTACGTCATATACTTACAAAAAGTCGTTAACTTGCGACATACCGCTCAACCGATTAGACTCCACGTTTAAGTTGAGCACTTACAGCAATAAACTGTGAGCTTTTCATTCTCTTAATTAGACTGCTTTTGCATTGAACTCTTCCAGCCCATTTCCCGATAATCACTCTACAAGTTCTGACAGCGTAGATATTCCACCAGAGGTGTACGAGGCATTAATTAGTTGGTCAGTCAAACTTAACTCAGGAATAGCGAGCAATGAGGTTATGCAGCAGCTGCGAAATTGGCGGGCGCAAAACCCTTTGCATGAGGCTGCTTGGCAAAAGTTAAATAAAATAGAGCAGCACTTTGATCAATTTCCCATCACTTCTAAACCAATCGTCACAGAGACCTTTTCTATTGCAGATCAGCAAAAAAGTGCCCTTACTACACGACGTCGCCGTTTAAAGGTGCTGAGCTTAGCGGCTATGATAATCACGGCTACTACCTTATTTGCAAATCAATATGCGCCATGGCATCAAGACGCTCATTATGCAACAGGTATAGGTAAAAGAGAGACAGTCATACTTGCGGATGGAACTCAGGTCATGCTGAATACTAACTCTGAGATTGATGTGAACTTTTCATTATTTAAGCGTGAAATCATATTGCGGCATGGTGAAATATATATAGAAACCAGTAAAGATAAAGAGTCTTTAGTCGGGCGACGGTCGTTTTTGGTGAAAGCCGAGCACACAGCGTTAGAGGCAATTGGCACTAAGTTCTCGGTGAACAACCAAACGTCTAACACTAAATTGTATGTGACAGAGGGGGTTGTTGAGATACAGCCTAACCATTATGCGCCAGTGCGTGCTTATGCCAATGAGTCTTATGCGATGCTTGAGGGCACTTCTGCGCCTATAAAAATAAACACTACAGATCAAGTGATGAATATGGATCCGATGGCGTGGATAGGCGGAGTGTTGGTTGTTAAACAAATGCGTTTAGATGAATTTGTTACAGAGCTGTCGCGTTATCAGGATATAACAATAATCTGCGATGCAGATGTTGCTCATCTTAAGGTCTCTGGTGTGTTTCAGTTAAACCAAGAAGAGCCTGTGGGGCATGCGCTTAAAGCGATTAGCCGAACGTTACCGGTCAGCATAGATAAAAAAAATAGAGCGGTTGTTATTAGTAAGAAGTGGCATTAATCAAACTGCCATTAAAAATATTTAAAAATAAATCACAAAAAACTGCGGGTTTTTTCAACGTTGTTCGGCATACGGTTATTTATCTCATTCTTTAAAAGGTATTTTAACTATGTGCAATCAGCGCAACGATTATGTTGGCAATGGCGTATATTCCGGAAATGTGATGTCACACGTCCAAATCAGCAACCGCAAGCAAGCAAGTACTCGCCAGTTTCTACCTCGTACTATCTCAGTAGCAATCAAAGCATTATTTATCACTGGCGCTATCGCTACGCTAAATTTATCTTACTCATCCTCTGGATACGCTGCTGAAAGTCAGGTCGTTGTTTACAAACTGCCTGCAGGGACGCTTGAAGACTCTTTAAATACATTTGCAAAGCAATCGGGCATTACGCTAACGTTTGATCCAGCATTGGTAAAAGGAAAAACTGCCCCAGCCGTCAATAGCCAACTTTCAGCGCAGCAGGTTTTGCAGCAGATTTTGAAAGGTAGCGGCCTGCAACCAATCACCATAGATGGTGCCGTAATCATTAAACCGCAACCTTTAGGCAATATGGACGCTTTGCAGGAAGTCGTCGTAAACGCTGAAAAAGTGACTTCACCAAGTAGCTTATCTCAGCCTTTTTCTGGAAGGCAAGTAGCAAAGGCTAGCCGCATGGGTATATTAGGTAATGTGGATCTGTTTGATACACCATTTAGCACGCAAAGCTTTACTGATGAGTTTGCACTTGATCAACAGGCGCGACGAGTGGCAGATATTATCGCCGTGGATCCATCTGTACGTAGTGCAATGGCAGAATATGGAGATAGCGAGACTTATATGATTCGTGGTTTTCCTTTGTTTGTGAATCAGGTAGGGATGAATGGACTGTATGGCATGACGGAACTTAGGCGAATTGCGCCAGAGTTCTATGAGCGTATTGATGTGCTCAAAGGCCCTGCATCTATGCTTAATGGCAGTAGCCCATTTGGAGTGACTGGCGGCAATGTTAACTTGGTGACTAAGCGAGCAGGTGATAAGCCATTGACGCGGTTAACTGGTAGTTATATTTCCGATAGCCAATTTGGAGGACATTTAGATTTTGGTCGTCGCTTTGGAGAGGATAATGCTTGGGGTGTGCGCCTGAATGTATTAGCGCGTGATGGTGATACACCTATTAGCCGTCAGAAGGATCGTATGTATGACGGTTCTTTGGCATTGGATTATCGTGGCGAGAAATTCAGTGCTAGTTTAGATATGATAAGTCAAGACAGATTAACGAAAGCCTACTCTGCAAACATCGTCTATAACCAAGGCTTTGCGCTTCCACGAGCACCAGAAAATGATAAAAACTTTACCAACGATTGGGAGTTTTACAAAAGCAACTCAAATAACTGGATGGCTAAAGCCGAGTATGAGTTTAGTCCGCAACTCAGCACTTATGCAACTTATGGGCAAGCAAAAGGGCAAGAGGAGTATTTTTACGCGGGCTCACAAGGTCGTCGCTTTATTAATAGTTCAGGTGACTTTACAGCGCGTGCAGGTGGATACAAGGGTTATTATGAAGTTGAAACCTATGAGCTAGGTATGCGTGGCCGCTTTATGCTCGGAGATATGAGTAATAGTTACGCACTTTCTTACAGTGATTTTGGTCGTACAGCAGGCGGTGCAGTAGTCAATGCAACTGCGCAATACACTGGCAATGTATATTACAGCCCTAACCTTCCAAAACCTACTGTCAATTATGGGTTAATTCCTCAAAATGGTGATTTACAGTTAAGTAGTTTGGCCTTGATTAATACTTTTGGCTTCTTAGAAGATAGTTTGTTGGTCACTCTAGGTGCGCGTGACCAAAAACTGTATAGCGGTATCTTTAGTGCTGGCGTTAAAAATGCTGCTTATGATGAAAGCAAAGTAACACCGACCGGGGCAGTGTTAGTAAAGTTGGGTAATTACTCACTATACGGTAATTATAGTGAAGGATTGTCACAGGGATCAACCGCACCGAATACTACTGTAAATGCCGGTGAAAACTTATCGCCGTTTATTACTAAGCAGTACGAAGTGGGGGCAAAATACAATGCGGGCACATTTGGAGTGACAGCTGCACTATTTCAAATTACACAGCCTAGCGCCTTTACAAATGCCGCAAACCGTTTTGTAGAAGATGGCGAGCAGCGTAACCGTGGGTTAGAACTGTCTACATTCGGTCAACCATTAAATGGCGTTCGCCTATTAGCTGGCTTAACTTTAATCGACCCTGAACAAACCAAAACACTGAATGGTGTTAATGATGGTAAAGATGCGATAGGTGTACCTAGGATTAATCTCGTATTAAATGGTGAGTATGATATTTTCGCACTTCCTGGACTAACTCTGACTGGTCGAGTAACGGCATTTAGCGATGCACGAGCTGATGTTGGCAATACGCAAAGTATTCCTGGATGGACTAGTTTAGATGCTGGTGCACGCTATGTGACTCAGGTTTCTGGTAAGACAGTCACACTACGTGCCAATGTGATGAATTTAGCTGATAAAAACTATTGGAACTCGGTATCACGCGGCTTTATTACGTCAGGTGCACCACGCACGGCATTGATATCGGCAACGATAGACTTTTAGTGGTTGTAGCTAATATGCGTTCTATTTTTATATTACTACATCGCTATGTTGGCCTGTTAATTGCAGTATTCTTAGTGTTAAGTGGACTCACTGGCGCGGTAATCTCATGGGATCATGAGTTAGATGATTTTCTGAATCCGCATTTAATGGATGCTAAAAGCACTGGTGTCGCTATTTCACCCATCGAGCTTGCTAAGCAGATTGAGGCACGTTATCTAGAGGTGCGCGTTACTTATCTGCCAATTGAGATTGAGCCCGGTGAGTCGTTTCGGTTTGGCGTTAGCCCAAAACGTAACCCGATCACCAATCAGTTGTTCGAGCCTGGATTCAATCAGATATTTATCGATCCTGTTACTGGGGATGAGCTGGGCAAGCGCCAATGGGGGCTTGCGTGGCCAATTACTAAAGAAACCTTTGTTTCATTTTTGTACAAGCTACATTACACACTACATTTGCCTGAAATGTCGGGAACAGATCGTTGGGGAATCTGGTTGCTAGGCATTATTGCAATTCTTTGGACGCTGGATAGTTTTGTCGGTTTTTACTTAACTTTACCAGTGAAGCGACGTGTCACCGCATATCAGGCTGTAAAAACTCAGGTAGGTGAATTTAACGATGAGCTATCTACGGCATACTTACCTACGTCGGTTAGTAAGTCATGGCGGCAACGCTGGCAATCCGCATGGAAAGTGCGCTGGGGTAGTGGTGCAAATAAGCTAAATTTCGACTTACACCGCGCATTTGGCCTTTGGACATGGGGGTTATTGATTATTATCGCCTTCACGGCATTTTCATTAAATCTATACCGTGAAGTGTTTTATCCAGCCATGTCTAATATCTCAAAGGTGACACCATCACCATTTGATTTGCGTACTCGCGCACCTAAACATGAGCCTATTGCACCACTAAGCCAATTCGGGGAAATTGCCACTAAAGCGCAAGTTGAAGCTAAAATCCGTGGTTGGGTTGAGCCTATAGGTAGTGTTCTGTATAACCAAGCCTTTGGAATATACGCTGTGCAGTTTTACAAACCAGAAGATGGCCATGGTGCAGGAGGTGTAGGTCATAAACGCTTATATTACGATGCAAAAGATAGTCGTTACCTTGGCGACCGCCAACCATGGAAAGGTACGGTAGCAGACATTTTTTTACAAGCACAGTTTCCATTACACTCTGGGCGTATTCTAGGGCTTCCCGGGCGAATATTGATTTCGGTCATGGGCTTGGTAGTGGCAATGCTCAGTGTGACTGGCATCGTTATTTGGTGGCGTAAACGTGCATCACGCCAACGATACTCAGGTAAAAAGCTAAGGGTACTTAAGGCAATCTGATCATAAGAGGATTAGTTTTAAGTGCTTAACAATGAGTACGTATGCGCTAAATTAAGAATTGTCACATTTTGATTGCTAGTACACGACATCTCTAACAACCGTTATAATAGAAAGATTGGGAGATTAGCTCAGCTGGTAGAGCAGCGGACTCTTAATCCGTTTGTCGCGAGTTCGATCCTCGCATCTCCTACCAATTAAATCAAAGGCTTGTGCTTAGGCGCAGGCCTTTTGGCTTTACTACCCTCTAGTGCGAGATTTAATCGCAAAATTTGCGCACTTTACTCTGCAAAATACGTATAACTCATTAACAAAAACTAGCGATTAGCAACTGTTAGAATTATTTTTTCATATAACACATTGATTTTATTTGTAAATTAAAACTTATCTTTTGACGTGAGTACTGTTTATAGTTGGCACGTTATTTGATTCATTAACTTGGTATATTACTAAAGGGTTAATGATGAATATTGTGACTAAAAAACTATTTGGCTTGATGTTGATAGGGTTGTTATTTTCTAACGTTACATTTGCTGGCATGAATGAAGATGTTGTTCAATTGCAAAAATCTTGGGAAAAGCTTAAATATCAAACACCAACCGCTCAACAGGAAAAAGGATTTGAGGGGTTGTTGGCAGAATCGAAAGCGGTAACTGCACAATATCCTGATAAAGCAGAGCCTTTGATTTGGCAAGGCATTATTGAAGCAACATTTGCTGGTGTAAGAAACGGTATTAGTGGCCAATTAGCTGCTTTGTCTTTAGTTAAAAGCGCAAAAAAGAGTTTTGATGCGGCTATTGGTATTAATCCCAATGCTTTACATGGCTCAGCTTATACAAGCTTAGGTTCTTTGTATTACCAAGTGCCGTCTTGGCCAATTTCGTTTGGTGATAATCAAAAAGCAAAAGAGTACTTGACTAAAGGGCTTGAGCTAAACCCTGAGGGCATTGATTCTAATTACTTTTATGGTGATTATCTTTATAAAACTGGTGATGTTTCAAAAGCTGAGTCTGTATTGAAAAAAGCGTTGCAAGCTAGCCCTAGAGAAGGGCGAGAAGTTTCAGACGAAGGTCGTAAAAAAGAAATCAACGATTTGCTCAAAAAAATGGCAGAAAAGAAGTAATTTCACATGAAGTTGATACTGTTAAGTTTTATGGTGTGGGCCACTTCCAGTGGCTTAGCTTTTGCAGAAGAGCACAGTTTAATAGTAAATCTTACTGGGGTAAAAAATAGCTCAGGAGATGTTTATGTTGAGCTATATTCAGACCCAAAAACTTTTAGAAAAAGCGCTTTAGCATCAAATGTTATTAAAGCTAAAGCCCAAGAGGGTACTGTCACCATTAAATTTACAGGTGTTAGTCCTGGGGTTTATGCAATTTTGGCTTTTCATGATGAAGATGGAAATGGCTTACTTAATAAGCGTTTCGGTATGATTCCAACGGAAGGCTATGCTTTGTCCAATAACCCTGACGTCTTTGGACCGCCTGCATTTCAGGATAGCGAATTTGAAGTGCTTTCAGATAAAGAGTTAACTATTCCAATGCATTATTAATTATTAATAGACCGTCTTAAGTTGATGACTATTTAATTAAATCAATATTGCACAGCCTATCTTTCTATCACCTTAACTATCTTTGAAAGACTTAGCCGTTATTGGCTGAGTCTTTTTATTTTATTTTGGTAGCAGTCATAACAAACCATTATATTCGGATTATATGAAAATCATTTTAACCCCGTTGAATCGCACCATCATACTGGTTTCCCTGTTCATAATGCTGACAGGTAATCTATCTCTACTTAAAAGGCTTTTAGAGATTTATCCATTTAGTTTTGGGAACCTGCCTTTCATATTATCGCTGACGATATTTTTTACCTTAGCTACCACCTTGTTTATGCTGATGATTAGTTATGGTCGGGCAACCAGATGGATACTTGCCTTTTTTCTCATTGCGTCATCACAAGCTGCTTACTACATGGATCAATATGGCATCGTGATAGACACTGTGATGATCGATAATATCGTACAGACTAATCTTCACGAAGCTGCTGGGTTGCTCAATATGAACCTTGTGATTCGAACATTTTTTCTGGGTTTGCTTCCAGCATGGTTTGTTTTAAGAAACACGCCAGCGGCTCAAGGTTTTAAGGCGGAGTTGATCTCGAAGATTGCTTTGTTGATTCTGCTTATATTGGGTATTGGTGCCGTAGTGGCACCATTTACAGCTGGATACGCGTCATTCGTCAGAGAACATAAAATGACTCGAATGTTCTCAAATCCAATTTATTTTACGTATTCTGGAGTTCAGTATTTAACACAGAAGTTTAAATCGACAGAGGTGGTTAGATTGAAACAAACCGCCACTGATGCCGTTGAGATAGGCCCTGAACATAAAAATGAACTCATCATATTAGTGGTGGGAGAGACCGCAAGGGCTGATCGATTTTCATTAAATGGCTACGCAAAAGAAACAAATCCACAACTTAGTAAACAAGATGTAGTTAGCATGACAGATGTGTCATCGTGCGGAACATCAACAGGCGAGTCAGTACCATGCATGTTTTCAATCATGAAGCGAAAGCACTTTAACAGAGAAGAAGCCTTGCATATCGAAAATGCATTAGACGTGCTTTATGAAAATGGGGTACAGATTTTATGGCGAGACAATAACTCAGATTCAAAGGGCGTTGCGGTTAGGATGCAGTATGAAGATTTCAAGAGTCCAAAGCTAAATCCTGAATGTGATGAAGAGTGCAGAGACATTGGAATGTTGAGCGGCCTTGATCGGTATATTGCATCCAAAAGTAAGAAAGACATATTAATTGTTCTGCACCAAATGGGAAACCACGGCCCTGAATATTACAGAAGATACCCAAAAGAATTTGAGCGCTTTACACCTACCTGTAAAAGTAGTGATCTCAAAAACTGCACTAAGGAGGAGATTGATAATGCCTATGATAATGCAATCCTTTACACCGATTTCTTTTTATCTAAGGTCATAGATTTTCTTAAAAAGTACGATGGGCGATATGAAACAACGATGTTATATGTGAGTGACCATGGAGAGTCGCTTGGTGAGCATGGTATTTATTTGCATGCGGCTCCTTATATGATTGCACCTAAAGAGCAAACACATATTCCTGCCATCTTATGGATGGGAAAGAACTTTGATTATCAAGTCGATCAGCTTAAACCCTACCGAGATTATCCATTGAGCCATGATGATTTGTTTTGTATGTTACTGGTAGGCTTTGAAATGGATTCAAAAACCTGTGAAACACGTAGAAACGTACTGTTTGAGAATCGAGATCTTAAAAGTACCGGCGGAAAGTAACAATTAATTTGATGCCATGCTTATTTTATCTTTGGTATCAGCACTAATGCTGATTAGTGAGATTCATGAAAATTCATTTTTAATTTAATAGCTAAGGCATAGCTTACAGATAATTAATATTGGTACCGCTACGTTTTCCATCTTAATTCACTTATAATTTGTCGCGCTTTGGTTTGTTAAGCCAATATATTTTTATGTTTATAGGGAATGTATGAAACGCTTTTTGATGTTATTGATGGTTGCACTTACTTGTTTGAGTTTATTAGCCCCTGTGGCAGAAGCTAAACGCTTTGGTGGGGGAGGTAGCTTTGGTAAAAATAGGCCAGTACCAACAAAACAGACACAGAAAGCGCCTGAAACTGCACCTAAACAAACCTCTTCTGGCGCAAGTAAATGGCTTGGCCCATTAGCTGGTTTGGCGATTGGTGCTGGTCTTGCAAGTATGTTTGCAGGCGGTGGTTTAGGAGCATTTGGTAATGCTATTGGTACTATTTTAATGGCGCTTGCGGCGGCCGCAGTCATTATGTTCTTAATTGGTAAGTTCAGAAGATCACAACAATCTAACATGGAATACGCAGGTGCTGGTGCGCCATATAACGCGCCACAACCAATGCGCGAAGCAGCGTTTGCTAGCGGCTCTTCTGTAAAAAGTAGCGGCAATATTCCTCATGATTTTCCTGTAGAAAGCTTTTTGAGAAATGCAAAAATGTCTTTTATTCGCTTGCAAGCCGCTAATGATAGAAAAGATATTAATGATGTTCGTGAATACACAACACCAGAGATATTTGCAGAAATCTCCATGCAAATGCAAGAACGTGGAAATACACAGCAAGCGACTGAAGTAGTTTCTATTAATGCTGAGCTATTAGAAGTGGTAAATGAAGGTGAATACTTGATAGCCAGCGTACTTTTTACTGGGCAATTACGTGAAAACAACGAAATGTTAGAAAATATAGATGAAGTTTGGCATATTCAACGAAATGCGAACGACGTTAATTCAACATGGTTATTGGCTGGTGTTCAACAGGTTAGTATTCAATAAGTTTGTTACTATTTTAACCAAGTAGTAACGGTTAGAATAAAATCAGTTTGTTGAAGTGTTGATTAAAGTGAGGGCTTAGATACATCTAAGCCCTTTTTTATTTTAAGTCCACATAATCTATAGTCGCTATTATTGTCATGTGCGGTTTTTGCTCACTAATCGCCAATTTTTTAATTGCCACTACAAAACACTATAAACATGACATTTGTGTGGTTTTAGTATTTAATCCAAACGTTGTTCTGGCTATGTGTCATGAAATGTTAGGAATTGGATTTTGAAAACACAAATCATTCAAGCCACTTTTGTGGTGATTATGCTAGTGCTAACCACTGCGCTAAGTCAGAGATTTTCTAGCATATTAGGCTTAACTGGCGTAGCAATGACTTATTTGTTACTAGTGGTTGCTGTGGCCTATTTCCAATCATTCCTTAGTGCTTGTTTTACTGGCTTGACAGCATTTTTCCTGATTAATTATTTCTTCATCACACCGCGATTTACTTTTCAAGTTGCTAATGTTGAATCCATTGCTAGTTTGGTTAGCTTTTTATTGGTGTCTCTTGTCATTACCTCGTTAGTGAAAAAACTTAGGTTTCAAACTGGCGAGTCTATGGCGGCATATAAGCGTGCAGATTTCGCAAAACGATTAGC
>Ga0208515_100135_pt1 | contig 24542 bp, 21 predicted proteins | sample LakWasMe99_LOW12_2_FD_183919 | JGI IMG/M metagenome (GOLD analysis project Ga0208515, IMG submission 183919) | Freshwater sediment methanotrophic microbial communities from Lake Washington under simulated oxygen tension - Sediment Metagenome... | ecosystem: Environmental > Aquatic > Freshwater >... | reverse complement strand
TTGCTTGCACTAGCTCTGAGCAAGGTGCTGAAGCGCAACGCCGTATTGCAGAAATCACTGCTGAAGTTGAAGTGGGTCAAACTTATGAAGGTACTGTGATTAAGTTGCTTGATTTCGGTGCAATCGTCACCTTGATCCCAGGTAAAGATGGTTTGCTGCACATTTCACAAATTGCACATCAACGTGTGAATGCGGTTGCTGACTTCTTAAAAGAAGGTGACGTAGTGAAGGTAAAAGTAGTTGAGGCTGATGAAAAGGGTCGTGTACGTCTAAGTATGAAAGCTTTGATTGACCCACCTGCTCAAGAAGCAAAAGCTGAGACAGAGGCTGACGAGTAATATCAACAGCATCATCGTTTCTACATAACAAAAAGCCCGCATATGCGGGCTTTTTGTTATCTGAAGATTTAAAACACCTGAGTGCTGAAAAAGAGTTTAAGTGTTGTACGCTCTAGTGATTATTTCGCTACTTGGCGCTCTCTGAGTTCATCCAAAGTTTTGCAATCGATACATAGTGTTGCTGTTGGACGAGCTTCTAAACGTTTTAAGCCGATCTCAATACCGCAGCCTTCGCAGTAACCATATTCCTCGTGTTCGATGTTGCGTAAGGTTTCGTCAATTTTCTTAATGAGTTTACGCTCACGGTCGCGATTGCGCAGCTCAAGCGTCATGTCAGACTCTTGGCTAGCTCTGTCGTTAGGGTCAGCAAACATAGTCACCTCATCTTGCATGGTGTGCACAGTGCGGTCGAGCTCTTGGCTTAACTCAGCTTTCCAGTCATTTAATATTGAACGAAAATGTTCAAGTTGAGTTTTGCTCATGTATTCTTCATCAGGCTTCGGCTGATAAGGCGTGAAATGCTTACTAATTACATCTGCCATAATAATTACCCAAATACAAAAAATTAAAAATATTGAAAACTGAGCTAACTAAGATGTTAGCTCTTAAAATTAGCGCATGAGTGTACACTGATTAATGGTTTGATGCAAAACTCTATTTAAATGACACTATCCAATTGATTTAATGAGGTTAAATAATGCCGTTTTGTTCGCTAAGCTCTAGCGAAAGAAGAGTGTTCTCCATTAAGGTGGCCACTGTCATTGGACCCACGCCGCCAGGAACTGGAGTGATCCAGCCAGCGCGTTCTTTTGCTACGTTGAAATCAACGTCACCACAAATGCGGCCATCTTCTAAGCGGTTGATGCCAATATCAATCACAATGGCACCAGGCTTAATCCATTCCCCTTTGATTAAACCAGCCTTGCCTGCTGCTGCCACAATCAGGTCAGCATTTGCGATGATTTTAGCTAGGTCTTTGGTGTGGCGATGGCAGCTGGTTACTGTGCAGCCTGCTAGTAGTAGCTCTAAGCCCATTGGTCGACCCACGTGGTTCGATACCCCAACTACAACGGCATCCAACCCCATGAGTTTGATATTGGTCGCCTCTAATAGCTTGATTACACCAAATGGAGTGCATGAGCGCAGTGTAGGCTGGCGCACAGCTAAACGTCCAATGTTGTAAGGGTGAAATCCATCTACATCTTTATCTGGGCTGATGCACTCAATCACGCGCTCATCTTTAATATGTGCTGGAAGTGGTGATTGAACCAAAATTCCATTAATTGAATCATCATGGTTGAGTTGCTCAATTAATGCCAGTAGTTCAGCCTCAGTTGTTGTCGCAGGTAAATCGTAAGCGACAGAGCGAATGCCAACTTTCTCACATGCCGTACGCTTGTTGCGCACGTAGATTGATGAGGCAGGATCACCGCCCAATAAAATAACCGCAAGGCCAGGTGCAGGTTTGTTTGCTAACAGGCGTTGGTTGATTCTTTCTTTGATTGAGTCTAATAAATTGTCGGCAATCGCCTTGCCATTGATAATTTGAGCTGTCATTGGGTGTCAGAATCTAAAAATTCAATTAATTTGTAAAATAAAACGTCATTTTAGCATATAGCGATTGACCTTAATCTTAGTTTTGGTTATATTACTGCCTCTTCGGCGTGTAGCGTAGCCTGGTAGCGCGCCTGCTTTGGGAGCAGGATGTCGGGAGTTCGAATCTCTCCACGCCGACCAATATTTTTAGGTGTTAGAAGTGTAGTTTTCTTTTAACACCTAAATTAAAAGTCAGCCCGAAAAGTGTAGTACTTTATGTTGTAGATGATATAAAGTCTTGTAACCAAAATCTGCCCGTAGCTCAACCGGATAGAGCACCAGCCTTCTAAGCTGGGGGTTACAGGTTCGATTCCTGTCGGGCAGGCCATAAAATTTTAAAGTCTCTATGGTGGCTGTAGCTCAGTTGGTAGAGTCCAGGATTGTGATTCCTGTTGTCGTGGGTTCGAGCCCCATCAGCCACCCCATTTTCTTATTACTGTTTAAAATTATGCACTTAGCTGTGTATCTATTTTGTAAACGGTAGCACCAAGGGTAGCACTTCCAAGTCATTACTTGGAGAAAGTGATGCCCACACCCTCAAGAACTTACCAAAAATCCTCAGGCATGTATTACATACGCCTGCTGGTGCCAAAAAACCTGATTCCTTATACTCAGCATCCAAAAATAATTTATAGTCTTAAAACCAAGGATAGAAGCGTTGCTTACATTCTGGCATTAAAGATCAATCTTGCATTTGAGGAATGGCTAAAAAGTATGGCGATAGGCGATGACAAAAGATTTCCTGCACTTAAAGTTCAGCATGAGGGTACTTCATATGACTTTAATCTTGATAGCCCAGCAGAAAAGGCGGCCTATGATGATTTAGTCGACCGTATAGGCATGAAAGTATCAAAGCCTATAGTAGCCCCTCCAAAATTGTATTCGTTGGATGACGGCTTTAAAAGCTGGAAGAGTGCGACCTACAAAGTTTATTCTGAAGCTACACGCGATGCTTACTACTCAAGAGTGAGTAAATTCATCGATTATGCTCGTTCAAAGAAAATAACAGATGCAGAGGCTGTACAAAAAACATTCGCCACTGATTATAGAGACCATATCAATACTAAAGAAGCCAGCCCACTTACAGTAGACAATCACACCAAGTCTATTAAACAGTTTTTTGACTACTTAATTCAAATAGAACAATATAAATTTAAAAATCCATTTGCCAATCTACATTTAGTAAAAAAATCACAACTAAAGTCTGTCACAGATAGCTATGTGCGTTTTAGACCAGAAGAGATTTGCAGGTTGTTTGAAGTGGAGTGCTATTTCAAGCGTTTTAGAAAACCAGATTTATTCTACTCCCCCCTAATAGCATTAACGATGGGCTTAAGGTTGGAAGAAGCTGCACAGCTTCGTGTGACCGATATCTATGATAGTGGTGGTACCTGGGTGATTGATATTAATGAGTATGGAGATGACAAAGAGCTAAAAACTGAGTCATCAAAGCGCGTTTTACCAATTCCGAGATTTATTCTTAAAACTAACTTTCTGGATTATCACGCATATGTTTTGAAAACTTATGGTGAGGACTCCCATTTATATCCGTATCTCATAAAAACAAAAAATGGATACGGTAAAACTTTAGGATATAACTTCACAAAGCATAAGCAAGAATTGATTAAAGTGGATGAGGAACTGAAAACGTTTCACAGCTTAAGAAAAACCCTCAGCACTAAAATGGATGACGCAAAATACCCCTCAAATTTGCGCAAGTCTATTCTTGGGCATCATATTGAGTTCGATATCACTGATGAGACTTATGGAAGTGAAGAGGAGGGAGCCAAAAGTAAGGAGCATCTTTCATTAAGTTATATGCTGACACACCTTAATCAAATTGAGCACGGTGTGGATTTTGGTGAGTTTCATTTTGACTTTGAGTCGGACAACTTTATGTATGAGTTGGTCAGAAGTATGAAAAGAAAAGAAGCCAAAAAGGCATATAACGCAGATCAGAAGGCTGCAAGCCAGTAGCAGCAATCTATGGTTTTAGGCGAAGATAGAGCTTTTGTATGGTTTCCAAGATCATATTTCTGTCTTCGCTATTCAGCTTTGCCAGCATGTTTTTAATTTGCTCAGCTTGTTCATCAGGTCTATCGCTAGATTCAATTAACAGTTCTTGAATACCACAGCCGAATATCTCGGCTAAATCAGCTAGCCTAATCACGGTAGGTATTGTCACCCCACGTTCCATTCTAGAAACAGCCTCATAGCCTATTCCAAGCTTTTCAGCGACCTGATCCTGAGTAAATCCAGCAGCAAGCCTACGTTTGGCTATGCACTGACCTATCTGCTCTGCTAAATATTTTTTAGATTTTGTCATCATAATTAACTCAACCTATATAGTTGACTATCAACCTGTTGACATGAAGTGCTTAATACGTTGAAATACAACCTTTAAGGTTGAATAAGGGGTGTATGTGAGAAAAATATTTGTATTAAGTATGTTGTTTCTATTGTCGGCCTGTGGTTCAAAGTTAAGTGGTGAGTATGCAGATAAGACAGGCGTAGTAAGTTATACGTTTGAATCTGGCGATAAAGTTTTGATGAGTGCAATCGGTATTGAAACTGAAGGCAAGTACGCAGTAGATGGCAATAAGGTCAAGGTAGAAAACAATGGGCAGAATATTATCTTCACAATTCTAGAAGATGGTTCACTAAAAACGCCGTTTGGTAATCTTAAGAAAAAACAATAAAGGGGCAAGCTGTGAAGATATTCTTTGGTGTGATACTTATTTTGATTGGCTATGCTTACTATATAGAGATGCATAACTCAATTTTTCTTTTAATTGGAGGTGGGTTAGGTGGCTGGTTAATATGGCTACCTATTTACGCCAGAATGCAAAATGCTAGCAAGAAATCAGAGTGGTCTGGGTTAGCTGAGGGATGTGACTATCAACATTATCATAAACTTACTGGTATTGGTGTCAACACAACAACACGCCAAGTTCACTTGCTTGATGGAGACAAGTTTAAAAAGTATGACTTCAGAGATATTCGTGACTGGTCATATAGTTTGAAAACTGGTGGTACTTCTATGAGCAATAGAACGTTAGCAGAGGGCGCACAAAATCATCGACAGAATAAAGAAAATGAAGCTAGCTCCGGATTTTTTCTGAAAGTGAAAGACATTGACAATCCTGAGTGGCGAGTAGCTTTCCCTTGGAGTGAGAATAACAATAAAAAAACTGAGATAGAGCTTAAAAGATGGATGGAAATATTTCAGCAGAATATCAACGAAAAATAATCAATAAGCCAATAGCTGGCTGGTGGATATTATCAGTCCAGCTATTAGTTGTTTGTAGCCCTATTAATCTTTAAGAGAGTAATGTTTGGGTTCTGGAAATAAGAACAACAAGTCACGTTTATTAATTTTAAATAACGGTCCTTTTTCAGCTGCACTATTCCCCTTACGTTTAATTAAGTGATCCATAGTAATTACACCTGCCTGTATTAACGGCAAAAGTTGACTGACTAAAGGTCGCCTTGTATGCGTTACTGAATGTAGATCAAAATACTCAACACCATCAATTTTTCTGCTAGTAGCTTGTATCCAGAAAGTCTCATTATGTTTTTCAAGTAATCTTGAGCGCAAAATGTTACCGGGCCATACCGCAACAGTATTGTTGTCTCTGTCTTTTTCGATTAGCAAGTCTGCAGCCTCATCATATTGAAAACTTAATCCCTGACTATTAGTTTTCTGGGTTGATAGTGTGCAGTAGAGCTTAAACTCTTCACCACGAGCATAGCCATATTTCTCTAAAATTTCGGCACTACTTTTTAATGGGCTAATATTCCAGTCAGCAACTTGCGCGAACAAATTGCTTCTAGTTTTCTTACCACGCCCACCTTTTAATTCTATGCCTTTGTAATCTGGTTTTTTACTACTGTTTGCAGGAATTCCCAATGCAAGCTCAATAGCCATTCCAATAGCCGTATCTCCAACAACAGTGCATTTAATAGGAGCTTTGGCTATTTCTTTCAGTTTTAGAAGTAACTCATCCGCAATGCTATTTTTGCTAACTAGGTATTGCGATAAGAAGATTGAAATGTTGGACGTTGAGCTTAAAGACTCAATATCACATTGTGAAAAGTTGAAGAGGTAAAGCGCATCCTCAAATATTACTATTGCAATCTGGTCCGCGGGGTTAGCAAGATCACCAAGACCTCTAAACCACATGCGTGGATCTCCCTTTTTAGTTTTAGGGCGATAAAGGCTAACTCTGGATGGTTTTGTTGAGTCGAGAAATACAAAAAATGCCTCTTTAATAATTTTGTGATCATCGCCCTGACCTTGCTTATCAAAATTATGGAAGCCCTCAATTTCAAAGTGGCTTCTTACAGGTCGTGTTGCATCTAGAATTGATTTCTTAAGTCCTGTGACTGTGGGTTCAAAAATAGAGTAGTCAATACCGAGAGATGCGAAATAAGCTTTGTTTTTAGCTAACTTTATCTTGGTTTCTGGGTCTAGATCTGCATCCCGCTCATTAATTGCTAAATCATCAGCAAGTAAAGCAGCTTCATCATCATTAATGAAATTATTGGAAATTGCAGGAACTGGTTGTTTTAAAGCGCGAGCATTTTGATCTGCTTTGAGTATGGCTTTCCAGTTTGCAAAACCATACTGTTTCGCGATTTCTTCTAGTGCTGAAGTATGTGGAATTGATTTTGATTTGGAAAGTGCAGCAGCTTCTTGTTTAAGACGACCGAGTGACTTTGGTAATGGATTCATTTTTATCCTTAACATTTATCGTGATGAATTTACTGCCCACTAATAAATTCAAGCACGGATGCTTAGAATAAAAACTACTACAGAGTTGACCTTAGGGCCTTTACCGCGATGGGCTTGAAGGCTTTCTCTAAGCCCAATGTAAAGTTAACATAATTATTTATAAAAGCAAAGTTCTTGATAATTGGTGTCCAGAAATGACGAATAGTCCTGGACTTTTTTGAACGTATAGACTAAAATTGGAACGTACAAATTTAGATTAATTCTCAGAGAAAACTAGTGAAATATATAGAGCTATTTGCAGGGTGTGGTGGCTTGTCGCTGGGCTTAAAATCCGTTGGCTATGAGCTTGTGATAGCTAATGAGCTGTCTCCGATGGCTGCCGAATCTTATGCATATAATTTTTTTGATGAGAATCTTCAAGAGCAAGCTAGTTTAAAATCACCTAAGCTTAAAAAGACATACTGGTTAAGCAGTCAATTCCCTAAAAGTAGTTTAAGTAGTCGCTTACGTGAAAATCCTTATAATTTTCCAGCTCTTGGTTCTGGATATTCAGACATTAATCCAGATAGTACAAATTTAAAGGGTAGCTTAATAGTTGGTAGCATAGTCGACCTGAATGTATGGTTGGAGCAAAACTCTAAGGTTACTGCAAATCTCAAAGCGGGATTTGATGGTGGTGGAGTGGATCTAGTGTCGGGTGGGCCACCTTGCCAAAGCTTTAGTATGGCTGGGTTACGAAAGCAGGATTGTGCAAAAAACTCACTACCGTGGGAGTTTGCTAAGTTTGCGAAAACAATTAACCCTAAGATAGCTTTGCTAGAAAACGTGACAGGTATTCTTAGACCGTTCAAAGATGAGAATGGTAAAGAATACTATGCATGGTTTGAATTGGCTAAAGCTTTTGCAGCAATCGGATACGTTCCACTTTGCCTACATGTAAATGCAAAATTTGCAGGTGTACCACAAAACAGGCCACGCTTTATTTTAATGGGCGTTCGTAAGGACTTTTTTGATCAGTTATCACAGACATTTAATGCGTCAGAAAAGAGCTTATTTAGCCAGCCTCTTAACTTTTACAATCTTACAAAACACGACCACGATGTTGATTTAAGTTCTCTTAAATATTTTGATGTTTCTAAACAGGATGATTTCAAATTGTTTAAGGATTCTTTTCTAGCTCCTTTGGTAGCGCATAGCGAAAGTTTAGTGAGTGTATTTGATGCAATTGATGATCTGCGATTAAATGGAAGTTTGAGTTCTAAATTTGCACAATCTACTTTTAATGTCTTCCAAAAGACACTTAATAAGCGTGCAATGAAAAACCATGATTTAAGAAGCAATAATGAATTAGTTAAAAGAAGATTTCGTATTTATCAAGTCCTGCAAAAAGTTACTAGAAGTACACAAAAACAAGTTAGTTCAGTGATGAAAGGTGACTCAGATAGCATTTCAACTGATAGCTGGAAAGAGCTTGCTAACTTTGATTACCTTATTGAATCTGGCAAGCTAATAAAATTTAAGCTGAAGAAAGATTTTGTAGAGTATTTGAAGGGCCATAAAACTAAGAAGCAAACTCAAAAGGCATTAATAGCTAACCAGCCTGCTCCTGCAGCTTTGTCTATTCCGGATGATGCTTGTCATTATGAGGAGTTGAGAACTTTAACGGTCAGAGAAATGGCCAGAATTCAGTCATTCCCAGATAACTTTGAATTTAGATCTAAAGTGACCACTGGTGGCAAAATGAGGTCATTTGAAGTTCCTCAATATACACAAGTAGGTAACGCAGTCCCGCCTTTGTTAGGTCGAGCACTAGGCCTTGCGATATCTAACTTACTGTCACGCCAATTAACAAATCACTTAGACCAATCCCCAAAAGTATCAAAAATTGAGTTTGAGGCTGCTTAAGTTAGACTGTTATTTTGGTTTGGGGAGACTCACGCTTAGTCCAAACTTTATCTGAATAGCTCTCATTTCAGCATATAGCTTTTCAAGCTGAATTTTAAGTTGGATAACACGTTGTTGTAGTCTTGTTGCTTCAATTGGGTTTTTCGTATTACTCATTTCTCCAATAGCTTTATGCATGTTAGTTTCAACTTCTGCAATGGTCATTTTTAATGCATCCAGATCAAGAGTTGCTGGAGATTTAGTGATGCCAAGAGCTTTGTCTCTGATGCTTGCCACCTTTTGCATAGTGTTTTTTATATCGGGCATTGCTCTTACAAGATTTTGTGGTGTAGGTTTAATCCTTGTAGCCATTAAAGCTTCAAGAATGATTTTTTTAATGATTGGTAGGTAGTCTGGTTTCGCCATTGCTGTTCTCCTTGTTGTAGTTGTTAGTGTTGGATTTATTTGCTTTGCAAACCTTCTCATGGGTCTTGGTGTTAAATAAGCTTTGATATTGAATTGCTCGCGTGCTTGGATAAAATCATTAAGCTTGATTTGCTCTGCTTTAAACTCTGTGGGGCTTAAGTAATAGGGTTGTTTAGATGCTATGGATTGTTTAATCAATTCTTGATAGTTCGCATCTTCACCGTATAGAGCACCACGTAATCGTTTAGCTTTCAATGCTCCTGGTAGCTTTACAGATAAATAGTCTTTGCCTTGTCGGGTAACCGTCACGCCTAAGTTCTCATCTAAATGCTTACAAAGGTCATCTCTGTTTTTTATGTCGCCTTTGTGAATCGCTTTGATAATGCTTTGTTGTATCCAACGTTTATTTGATTTGTCTTTCCTACCCTCGGGCGTTTTACGTTCAAAATCAGTAAATGCTATTTTTAGTGGATCTGGAATTACTTGGGCATAACCAAATTTTTGATTGGTGACTTTGACGAACGACTCAAAGAATTGGATATTTTGTTTGCCGGGTGGGTGGATGTTAAATCTACGGCCACTACCATGAGGGCTATTAGCTAAAATTTGGTTAGGAAACACAAAGTGAATCTCAGTGTTGCCTTTGTCTTGATGTAATACAAATAAGCTATTGAAATTATCACCAGTGAGACCTGGACAAAAGGTCTTTTTAAAATCATCAATAATTTCGTACAGCTGGGATCGGGTTGGCTTCTCTGAGCCTCTAAAGCTTATGCATCCTGAGATGTATTTATATTTACGCTGAATTGAATTGATTACATAGATTGTTGTTTGTGGACTGCCCTCTAAAACTTCAGGTTTTACAGCACGTTCATTACCAGCATGGTCTGTATTACCAAGCAAATACTTGACTGGGGACTCGCCATTTGACAAGCCTGATTTAAAGATGCGCACAATCATTCGATGGCCTCATTTTCTGATTTGAGCGCTTCTTTTAGGGTGTCTTGAGCTATGTCTTGTATTTGCAACAAGAGCATTAACATCTCTTCATCAGGTATTTTGCCTTGGTTCAGGTGCCTTGCAATCTGATTGACGTTATTGCCGATACGATTGATTTCATACAGCCATTGGTTTTTCTCTTTTTGCTTCGTAGATGGGGAGGTAACTTGCTTACGGGTCAAACCAGACTCACGTAAATATTGAGCTACATTTAAATAGCCAGCTTCTAAAGCATGCTTTTCTAGCTTTTCATACTCTTGCTGACAGACCCTAATTTCCACCCTTTTGTCACGTAAGAAGTGATTGCCATCAGGTCCTGCTTGCCCATTCTTTAACTTAACTCTACTTTCCATCTTCGGATCCTTATTATTTTTATACCGATAGACGTATCAAACACTGGGATTGGGCAGCGCCCAAATTAACAATTGCCGATATTTAACACGGGCAATTGGTTAACCTTGCTTGATCTTAGCCTTAGTTTAGTTGTAATAGGTTTTGAACGAAAAGCAAGTCTTGGAAACGTTTAAATGAAAATATAAGAATTGTGACGGGTGAAAAAACAATGCATGGAGAATGCATTGATAGCTTTTAGGGTGTCGCCTGAGCAGTAAGCTGTAATTACTTTCGTTATTAAATTTTGGATTAAAAATGTTTATTGGATTAATACGTTGAAGTAAAGGTCATTTTTACCTACAATCCCCCAATAAGTACCGTTCTAACTAAAAAAAGATAATAAATATATGGCTCAGATTCCATTTAATGTTTCAGCTCGTGCTGCAATGCTTATTGGCAGAGAAAACATTGCAAACTCTAAGGGGGCCGTTATCGAGTTGGTGAAGAATTGCTATGATGCAGATAGTAAGTTTTGCTTGATTTACATAGATAACAACTTATCAACAATTCAGAAATCGTTAACTTTTGCACAAAAGGATAGAATGGTTGCGGAAGGCATTCCTTCGTCCTATTTCACAAGGCTATATATAAAACAAAGCTTTAGTTATCTGCTTAAGCCAAATGCATCTAAATTAATATCAGCTGCATTCGAAAAAAGAATAAAAAAACTCACGACTCTGTACATTGTGGATGTTGGTGATGGGATGTCAGAAAAAACAATACTTGATCATTGGATGACAATCGGAACTGACAACAAACTATTAGATTTTCATACGAAATCAAATCGCATAAAGTCGGGAGCAAAAGGAATCGGTCGGTTTGCATTAGATAAACTTGGCTCTAAGTGCACTATGACCACAATACCCAAAAATATTGAAGTCAAAGGAAGCAAATGGAAAGTTAACTGGCGGGACTTTGAAGGCGCTAGTAAAACTATCGATAAAGTTCTAGCAAGTCTAGATGAACTTCAGGAAAGAGACCTAATCAGCTCTACGATTGATTCAGTAACTGGATTCGACTTAAATCAAATCTGGCAAAGATTAGGTTCGTCTGAGCATTTTTTAAAAGACCCACTACCGAATAAAGCTGATTTCGGGAGTTTTCACCATGGTACTGTTCTTAAAATTACCGATCTTAATGATGATTGGGATGCAACACTTGTAAAGCAAATCTATGAAGATTTAGAAATATTAATTCCTCCGAAAGATATTGAAGATTTTAGAATTTTTCTTGTTTCGTCATTAGAGCCAAATGATTATGGAGAGGTCCTAGGACCTGACTGCGAAGATTTTGATTATAAGATTGAGGCTGTAGCCAACGATAAACAAGAAGTTAAAATCACAATTTACCGAGAAGAGTTTGAAGTTGAGAAAATTCCTAATGATTTCTTTGAACGTGAATCCGTCAAGAATAATCGTTTCAATTTTCCAGACCGTAAATGGTCAATTAACTTTACCTTTTCTCAACTACTTGATGGTTTCAATGATACTGACAACACTTTAAGCTCCATCGGACCTTTTGATTTTACATTTTATGTTCTTAAACGATCAACAAACTCTAACGACACTAGAAGGTTTTTCTATAAAGGGTTTAATGATGCAAAACGAAGGGAATGGCTCAATCAGTTCGCTGGGATAAAGATATACCGAGATAATTTCCGTGTACGTCCATACGGAGAAATCAGAGAAGCCTCTTTTGACTGGTTAGGTCTAGGGCCGAGGCAATCATCAAGCCCTGCTGGTGTTGCAAAAGACACGAATGGTTACAAAGTTAGACCTGAAAACATTGCAGGCGCTATTAGCATATCTCGTCTAACCAATATTGAATTTGCGGATAAATCTAGCCGTGAAGGGTTACAAGAATCTAAAGCATTTAGAGTATTCAAAAATATTATAATTTCTATTATTGATAAATTCGAAAGAGATCGATCTTTCATAGCTAAGGAATTGTCATTATACGATAAGGGCCCACGTAGAGAGGCTCAAGGCTCAAAAGACGAAACCGAGGATGTAGCTAAGTCAATTATTGATAGAGAAAAGAAAAGACGTAAGAATCCCACAGCCTCTCAATTACCAGCGTCATCCCCATTGCTAATTCCCCAACAAGAAGTATCGATACTTGCGCTATATGCGGAGGAAAAAATTGAGGAAAATGAACGGCTTTTAGAGGAACAAAAACTTTTACGAGCAATGGCGAGCAGTGGGATAGTTGCTGCTTCATTCGGACATGATTTGAGTAAAACCAAAGATAGCCTAACGACTAGATTTGATGAGCTGATTAACTTATTTTCTCCCAAAATCAACGCAAAAGATTTTGCTGATGCTGGTGAGTTTGAAAATCCTTACGATTTTATAAAAGAAATGCGAAAAGACGACCGCAATATTGCTATGTGGTTAGGATTTTCGTTAGGATTTACAAGGAAAGACAAACGAAAAAGAAAACAACTTTATATCGATCAGTATTTCAAAACCATAAGAGAAAATTGGATTGGAACATTAAGTGATAGAGGAATTGAATTTGTAATTGAATGTCCCGATGAACTTAAGATGAGAGTTTTTGAAATTGATTTCGATAGTATATTTCTTAATTTACTTGTTAATTCAATTGAAGCTTTTAAATCAACAAGACCCAGATCACGTCAGAGTCGTGAAATAAAAATTACTTGTACTCCCGATGATGAAAATATCAACATCATTTATGAAGATTCAGGCCCAGGCCTATCTGATCATTTAGATGCGCCAGAAATTATATTTGAGCCAATGTACACCACCACTAGAAATAAAGAGGGAGATGAAACAGGCACTGGACTTGGCATGTGGATTGTTAAAACAATATCAGATGAATATCAGGCCGGAACGAGAATTATTACTGATGGCGCCCACACTGGCTTCAAAATTCATTTTAGCTTTCCAATAAAATATAGATCTAAGGCCTAGAAATGACTTATAAATTACTGTTTATTGATGAAGAGAAAAGTGCCCATGGGCAATTCTCACGAAACTTTCTTGCTCGCTATAGAGATATTTTTGTTGGGGAATCAATTCTGCCGCGTGCAACCCTGCCTGAAATGCTAGATGTAATTTTAGACCTAGCTCCTGATGCAGTTCTCACTGATTTTTCCTTGAACGATTACAAAAAGGATATAAAAGAAACCTTTGATAAATCTTATGAGGTGGAATTCAATGGTGGGGATTTAGCTAAAGAGCTGCATTCAATACGCGAAAACTTTCCTGTTTTTATTACAACTTCTCTTGGTGACGATGCAGCACGTGATGGAGCGGACGTAAAACTAATTTTTGAGAAATATGGTAGCTTTAGAGACAAAAAAAATGAGAACGGTGAAGAAAAGAGCGACGCGCAGCACTTGACGTTTGCAGATAAGTTATTTCACGAAATCACAGCTTATAAAAAGTATGTGAGCCAAACGTCTACAGAATTTGATGCTTTATTTGCAAAAAAAAATAGTGATGTTTCTTTGACTTTAAAAGAAGAAGAAAGATTAATAGAGTTAGATGGCAAATTGGAGAACCTTATAGATGCAAGATCTAAGGTTCCCAGTGGATTAAAAGATTCGACAAATGCAGAAAGACTATCAAAGTTGATTTCATTGACTCAACAGCTCTTGGAAAAGACAAACAATGGTTAAGTTTGCTTTCAGAAAAGTGGATCCAAAGCGTACTTGTACAAAGCAATATGCCGACTATAAAAGCTACAAACCTTATTTAGTTTCAGACTTCAACAAGCGTTGCGGCTATACGGATTCTGCTGACCGATGGTTTGGCGGATCCAACACGTTTCATATAGATCATTTCCAACCGCTTGCCGGTTTCCCTGCACTAGAGACTACTTATGAGAATCTCGTTTACTCATGCTCTTACGTGAATATTTTAAAGTCAAACGATCATCCAAGTGGTTATATCGATCCTTGTCATACAAACTACTCTGCAAGTTTTTTTCGGGATGACTTAGGAACAATTTTCCCAGACCCTACCAATCCAACTGCAGTTAATATGCACGAAAAAATGAAACTTGGATTAGCAAGATATCAAATTATGTGGCAACTGGATAATCTTTTGGAATGCATTACAAACTTACAAACTTTCGTTAAAAGTTTACCTCAAAATAATCCTGAAGCCCAAAGTGCCAAGGATCTTCATTTTGAATTAACTTGTGAATTTACGAAGTATTTAGATTACTTGACCAAATGACAAAACGTGCAACGGGATCATTTTATACACCTTCAGATATTTCAGATTTTATTATTAAAAGAGTATCGAGCAAGCATTTAGGGCAGAATTTATCAATTCTCGAACCTAGTGCTGGTGATGGAGCATTTGTTAGCTCAGTATATGACTTAGACTCTTTTCGGACCAGAATAGCCGAGATTACTGCAGTTGAAATCAATCCTACTGAATCTAAAAAGATTAGCAATCGCTTTTCAGATAAAACTTTAACTGTGCGATGTGAAGATTTTCTGAGTTTTCAAAAGCAACTTTCTAACGATCATTTTGATATTATTGTTGGAAACCCTCCTTATGTAAAAAAAAATCTGCTTTCAGCTGAGCAAATAAATGATTGTCAGAACATACATAATCTAATGCCGAATTTATCTAATTGCGCTATCAAAAATATTTGGAGCGCATTTTTAGTTCGTTGTATAAGTTTACTCAAGTCAAATGGGGTGCTTTCTTTTGTTTTACCGGCAGAGTTATTACAAGTTAACTTTACTAAAGAACTTCGATTGCTACTCATTGAACAATTCGAGAGGGTGGAAATATTTACATTTAATGAGTTGCTATTTAAAGAATGTAAAGGACAGGACACTATTGTATTGATTGCTCAGAAAAAATCTCAGCAACCAGGCTTGTTTTTTCATAATGTAATCAATCTTAAAGAGCTTAAAAATGAAGATTTTGTTTTCATTGAAAAAGATCTAATAAGCACATCGAAATGGACAACACATTGCTTGAATCAGTCGGAGATTGATCTCATAGCTAGACTAGGTATTGGGTTGCCCACCATAGCTCAACTTTCAAGCTCAAAACCAGGAGTTGTTACAGGAGCAAATAATTTTTTTATTTTAAATAAGTCTGATATAGATAAATACAATTTAACCCAATATGCCAAACCAATAATCCAAAAAGGGGCATATGTAAAACTGTGGATTCAGTTTGACCGGTTATCATATGAGCTAATAGCGGAACGAGATAATCCAAGTCTATTAGTTGATCTAAACAACGTAAAATTAAACAAAAATTCTAAAATTAATGAATATCTATCTTTAGGGATTTCCCAAAAAATTCATCAACGCTATAAAACTTTACTTAGAAAAAATTGGTATGAAGTACCAAATATAGGAAAAGCAGCATCTGGTCTATTTTTTAAAAGGTCACATGAATTCCCAAAATTTGTTCATAATGAAGCGAACGTGCTTGCAACTGACAGTGCGTACCTAGTAGAGCCTAATCCTGATATAGATATAAAAAGCTTAGTGTTATCATTTTATAATTCCTTGACGCTTATAAATGCTGAGTTATCTGGGAGATTTTATGGGGGAGGTGTTTTAGAACTAACACCAAATGAATTTAAAAGTTTACCCATTCCTTATGTAAAGTTTTCTGAAAGTGAACTCAAGGCTTGTTTAAATCTTTTTGGTGGCGAAAAGATTTCCAAAAAAGCTTTAAAAAGTATGGATGAAATGTTATTAAAAAAAATAATTCCCCAAATAACTGATGAAGAAATTACAACATTAGAAAAAATTAGAAAAAAGCTGGTATCCAGACGACGTAGGCTATAAATATGTAATTCACACAATATTAATCGTAACCAATTGAAACTATTGTACATGCTAATATTTATCTAATTTTAAGTATTAGATACTCAGAAACTCTAGTGCCTTCTGCAATAGCTTTAAAATGCTCAAATCCATTAACTTTCCTAAATTCAAAAGATTCACTTCCATCTTCTTGATAAATTGGGTTTGGGCGTGCGGGAATGTAATCGTTAAATTTGTCGATTACCTCATTAAATCTCTGTACTTTAGGCGAGTCAAGATTTATGAGGTGCTGTAAAAAGTTACTATAAAAACTTGGATATTCGTTTGTTTTTATAGGGTTTCCTATTTTATTAGTCGCTTGGCTTTTGTTGGTTTCTGTGAGTTTGGGAGCTAGTGGTGATACCAAATCTTTAGCAGCCTTATCTAATAAACCAATCATCATATAGTCAGCTAAATGAATGCTATCTTTCATAAAGTTAGCAAGTCTCCATACTGCAATAACGGTTACTAGCAATCTTAAATCGACAGAGATTTCTCCACGGTGATAAGCTTCAGCAACAACGTTAGGTCGATCCTTTTGAAGCCATTCATTTGGCGGTTCAGTAGTGTTAAACAGTCTTGCAATGATGAGACTGATCTTGACTTTAAAAGCTAATCCTAGCTCGTGTTGTAGTTCAGCAGAAAAGTCATACCAAAACAATATTTCCCAGAGTCCTTCAATTGGGCCGTCTAAGGCATCCCAAAACCTGACAAATTCTACTCCTCCATCATCATCTTCAGCAGTGGGGCCTATGAGATAGAAGTCATCGGCTTTAATAGATTTAAAACCATGTTTGGTTTTTAGTTCTTGATCAATTAGCTTTCTCGTTGTTGAGTTTACGCCAGTGCTGCCATTTGCATAATCTGAGCTGTAATTGGTATTAAAAGCTTCAAACTTTTCATTGAGTTCATAAAAACTCTTGGCATCTATTAGTTGCTTTAGTTGATGCACCCACAATTGCGTTCTCATGGTATCAATCAGGGTGCGTGATTTTCTGCCTTTTCCTGCCATTATCAAATTCCAATATCGCATTAGTTAAAAAATACTAACAGCTTTTTGATTGTATTTTTAGGGTTTTATTGAGCTAAAAGTAATTCATTAAAATCAGCGTCAGAAAAAATTGATGTTGATTATTTTTTATCAGTAAACGTGGATATTAAGGTTTTTAAAGAGCATAGCTTTTTAATCCAAATTAAGACCTATTAATTTCAACAGCACAATTTTCTAAGATAGATACATCTTGAATCAGTTAACGCCATTCAAGATTTTACTAAATAAGGAGAATTAAAAATGACAGAAAAATATAACGTGAATAGTAGTTTGATGGGTTTAGAAAATGATGTGTTGCCAAACGAATTAAGAATTCATCCAATAGCAAACCTATTTCCAGAGATGTCGGAATCTCAGTTTGATGAACTCAAACAAGATATCGCGCAGAATGGATTGCAAATGCCAATCCTTATGTATGGTGGCAAGGTCGTAGATGGACGACATCGCTTGCGTGCATGTTCAGCATTAGGCATCATCCCCAAGTTTGCAGAGCTAGAGGCAGCGAATGATAAGTCTGTAGAGCAATCTGTAATTAGTATCAATTTGCACAGACGTCACCTGACAGAAAGTCAAAAGGCAATTATTGCAGCAAGATTAACCAATTCATCTGTTGGCTCAAATCAGCATACGGCTGGAGCAGTATCCCAAAGAAAAGTGGCAGAAGAATTGGGCATTTCAGTGGACTCAGTTCAACGTGGGAAAAAAGTGCTTAACAATGGCACTCCAGAATTGATTGCTGCAGTATCTGAGGGAAAGATTGATATCAGCAATGCAGCAAAGCTTGCTCAACTTGCAAAACAAGATCAATCACAACTTAACTTTGATGACATCAAAGCAATTCAAGAAGCCAGCAAAGCCATCAATAAAGCTAAGTTTGAAAATCGTCGTGTAGAACGTATTCAAGAAATTGAAGCTAAAAGAGCCAATAACAAACCTTTGGAATCATCACTAGGCACATTCAGTGTAATTTACGCTGACCCACCTTGGGATTATATGGGCGAGCTGGCTGTGGGATATCCATGCATGTCTGTGAAAGAAATCTGCGAGATGCCAATTAGTCAAATATCTACTGATGACGCAGTTTTGTTTATGTGGTGCTCATCCTCACTATTACCTGAGGCTGTGGAAGTAGTAAGTGCATGGGGTTTTAAATTTAAAACAAGTGCTGTATGGGATAAGGATTTTACTGGTCAAGGCACATATTTTCGCCAAGGCCATGAAGTTTTAGTGATTGCTACCAAAGGTTCTGTGCCAGAGGTGCCATACGATGCACGCCCATCTTCAGTATTGAAGTTCAAACGCCGTGAGCATAGTCGCAAACCTGATGAAATGTATCAAATCATTGATGGTATGTATCCAGAACTTAGTAAGGTTGAGTTGTTTTGTAGAGGTGAGCCTGCTCAAGGATGGGTAGGTTGGGGTAATGAATGTATTCAACAAACAGTGCAGTTAAATAATCAGGAGGTGAACAATGATGAGTAATTCTAATGATGATTGTATTGAATTCGATAAATTAGTTACATCGTTCTTGCTAATGATTAATGATAAGAAATATCGTGAGGCCAAGCCGATTTATGATCAGCTAAGAGTTGAATATAAAGAGGCTGAAGATTTTCTTGATGAATATATTTCCACTATCTATGACGGTTGCTCTGATTTTGAATTTGATAACATTGCTCAAAATTTAGCTAGGCGAATCGAAGTGTTGGATTTATACGAATCACTCATTAAAGTTATACCCATAAAAGCAAGTGTGAAAAAAATCAAAATTTAATCACTTAGCCAGTATTTTGGCTCAAACATTCAACTGATGGTTTATATCAGTTTTTTGTTTTTCAACTTTCTCATCCACCTTGCCTGCTTTTGTTCATTTGTTTCCATATTTCATTTAGCTATAGTCCTGCTAATTACCTGATGCACGCCGTAGTGGGTACACATGATTTTGAAACAATATTGTGCTGCCTATTTGTTAATCTGAGACCAATATTTTCTGACTGTTTTGATGTTAAGCCCACATTTGATTTGGGCACATTTCTGCGTAATGCTAAGGCCAGAGGCAGATAGTGAATTAACTGCCTGTTGTATTGTTTGAATGGCCTTCTTTGATCTCAGTGCATTAGTATACTCAGCCCCTTTACTCATACGCTCTTGAGGGGTTTCATTAGTGAAACTGAGCACCTTTTCTCTGCCACCCAAATTATGACGATTTTTCCAGATCCATTTGGATGTGGCATTTGCCGTATCCAAAACTTCTTTGTAAGGTAATGGGTCAGAGAAACTGATATTGATTTCTTGGGCTTTGTTTCGGGCTTCCTGACGCCAACTTTGTTCACTTATAAACTTATGGACCGAACGGTAGCCCCACAATCGTAGTGTGTGAAACAACAAATCATTGCGCCCGCGACAACCCATCTTTTCAATAAGCCCTTTGTCTAATATAGGTTTACTGATGTCGATGTATTCTAAGAAGTCCCCTAAATCATAACTGGCATTATTTGTAATGACTTGCCATTTTGTATGCAGTGGGTTTTTAGTAATGGTGTGGCTAAACGCTTTATCTGCACCCAATTGATTCGTCATAGCATCTTGTACAGCTTCAAAATATTGTTGGGGTTTGCTGCGACTATTGTCGTGGTAGGCTACGGCTGTCTTTAAATGATAAAGATAGTGGCAATGCTTGTTGATTGGATTGATAGTAATAATGGTTGGGGTTGGTAAATTGACATCTTCAAATTTAAAAGCAGATCCTTGTTCATCAAGATCAAAACTTAAATAGTGGCGATACTTGGGGTTAAGGCCACAATAGGCGAACTGCTTTACTTTTTCGCGCTTGCGAAATTTTGTGCCTTCTTCAAAGTCGTTGGTGGTGATGACGGCTTCATTAAGGTGAGAGTAAAAATCTTCTAGTTGTTGGTTCATCCGTTGTGTCGTTAGTCTTGCGACACAAGTTAATAGAAAATTCTCCAAAGTCAACGGCTTATCGATATTTATTATCGATAAGAGAAAAGCCTGAATTACTGTCTTATTTTGGATGGGATAAAACGGTAGCACTAACGGTAGCACTCTTTTATGTGGATATACGCTATACTAGATTTGTAACTTGTTGATTAACCTCGACTTGGAATTGCATGGGGTAGAACCCCATCAGCCACCCCATATCGAATAAGCCCCGCAGCAATGTGGGGCTTATTTTTTTCTAGCGTACCTTTCTACTCTGTAAATTATTCTTGATTAAGTTAATTCTTGTAAGATAGTATCAACAGTATGCTAAATATCTAAGTGAGTATCTAAAAGTACGCATACGACTGGATTAGTGCTGGTAGTTATCGCAACCGATCATTAAAGATAATGTGGGGTTTAGAAGATATGCTAATTGAAGATATTGAGAATACAGATCGTTTTCTCTTCATATTTGAATGGCTAATGGCGATTATGTCTAGGTACTTGTGCCCGATGCCATTTGGTTTGGTTCATATTGAACATGGCGATAAAAATGAGCTTGGTGACGCATATGGTGCAAAAGAGGCCGCTGAGCAACTAGTCTCGATGACATCTCATCTTAAAAAAGCTTTTAGAAATACCGATCTGGTCGCTAGGGTTGGAAGTGACTTTTGGATTGTTGTGCCGTATACGCCAGCCACTGAAAAAGTTCAGGATAAAGTGCGAAGCATCATTCGTGATTCTGAGCATGAAGGCTTAAAAACTACAGCACAAAATGCGTCAATTTTTAGTTTCCCAAGTGAAGATGAGGCGTTAAATCAGAAACTTACGGAGTTAAGTGGTGCTGAGTTCTTGACCTATTTGAAGAAAAATCGGCACACATTGTCCTGTCAAATACTGACGCTGGATTAAAGTCAAAATGCTACTTTGTTGATCGGATAGCATTTGCTACCATTGAATTTTAGCGCTCATTTTTTTATCATCATCAATAAGTATCCACTGCAAGTAGTTGGGTAATCTAGATCGATGTTGTTTTAAAAGACAAGTGCGGTTGCTTGGTAGTTATTGTTTGGATTTCGAACCATGCCAAGCATTGGTGTAAGTATTGATACATCAAACTATTCAGGCTATAGTGACGTAGATTACAGTTGTTATCTAATTTAAAAAAAGGGTTTGTTAATGGCAGCACTACGTCCTGTATTGATGATTATTGATGATGACCCGCTAATCACTGATACCTTACACTTTGTGTTGAGTAAATATTTTGAAGTGTGTGTGGCGGAGTCGTACACGCAACTGAAGAGTTTACTCCAGCAATTAGATGCCCCACCAGCTTTGGCTTTGGTTGACTTAGGTTTACCTCCTACCCCACATACGCCCGAAGAAGGTTTTAAAGTGATTAGCGCGCTGCTAACACATTCCCCTACCATTAAAATTCATGTACTTTCCGGTCAAAGTGATGACGTCAATGTGAAGCATGCGCTTGCACTAGGCGCAGTGGATTTTATTGCGAAGCCTTGTGATGTAGAAAAACTAAAAGACATGTTGTTGAATGCGCTCAAGGTGCAAGACGTTGAGTTGAACGAAATGAGAGTGGAGCAGGAACATGGAGGCTTACTCGGTAACAGTTTGCCTATTCAAGCGTTACGTATGCAGATTAGACAGTTTGCAGACTCCCCATTTCCGGTCCTGATTGAAGGTGAATCTGGTAGTGGTAAAGAGTTGGTGGCGAGTAGCTTTCATTTTGCGAGTCAGCGTTTGTTGTATCCTTATTTATCCGTTAACTGTGCTGCGGTTTCTCCATTATTGGCTGAATCTATCTTGTTTGGACATGCAAAGGGTGCCTTTACAGGTGCGGTAGCTGCGCATGCAGGCTACTTTGAAGATGCTGGTGATGGTACGTTGTTTTTAGACGAGATTGGCGAGTTGCCTTTAGAGTTGCAAGCTAAGCTGTTACGTGTGTTAGAAAATGGTGAGTATCAGCGCATTGGTGAAACGCAAACGCGTAAAAGTCGTGCACGTATTGTGGCCGCCACTAACCGAGACTTGAGAGCAGAAGTGCGTGCCGGTAAGTTTAGGTCGGACTTATATCATCGCTTGAGCGTTTTTACCGTCCATGTGCCGCCACTGCGAGAGTTGATGGACGATAAGCATTTGTTGCGCGATCACTTTATTGAGTTCTATACCAAGCAAATTGATAAGACGCCATTTAAGCTTGATGCCAAAGCCGAGGTGCGTTGGCTGGAGTATGATTTTCCTGGCAATGTGCGCGAGCTAAGAAACATTGTTATCCGTTTAATTGCCAAGTACTCAGGTAAAACGGTTAAAGAAAATGAGTTGATTGCTGAGTTTGATTTAAGTGAGCAGGCGTCAACGGCTGATGCATTTAATTTTAACGATGATGCAAGTATGACTGCACAGGCGCAAAAACATCTGCAGCGACAAGTGAATGTAAGTTTGGATGCGGTCCTGAAGTCCTGGGAGCGTGCATATATTGATGCTGCGATGAAAATGACGCATGGTAATTTAAGTCAGGCGGCTAAATTGTTGAATGTGAATCGTACAACGCTGTATAGTCGTATGAATACGCAAGAAGAGTAATCGTCACAACTAATCCTCTTTAGGAAATCACTTGTATTATCCACACTTTGGTTTGCAGCAACCCCCGTTTAAGATTACCCCGAATACTGATTTTTTCTTTTCTGGTGGTAATCGAGGTGCGGTGCTTGATGCTTTAGTGTATGCCATTGCCAATGGTGAGGGCATTATTAAGGTGGTGGGTGAGGTTGGTAGCGGCAAAACAATGCTGTGTAGAATGCTACAAACGATACTTCCTGAAAGGATCGAGAGCATTTACCTTGCAAACCCAAGCGTAGCGCCTGAAGACGTGTTGCATGCGATTGCATTTGAACTGCAACTACAATTACCTAAAGATGCCGATAGGTTAAAAGTGATGCAAGCATTGCAAGCACATTTGTTAAATCGGCATGCAGAAGGACGTCAAGTTGTCATCTTTGTTGAAGAAGCACAAGGCATGCCGCTGGCGACGCTGGAAGAGATTCGCTTGTTATCCAATTTAGAAACTAAGCAAGATAAATTGTTGCAGATTGTGCTGTTTGGTCAGCCAGAACTGGACGAGAATTTAAATCAGGAACAAATTCGCCAGTTGCGTGAGCGAATTACGCATCGGTTTAACTTGGGGCCGTTGCAAACTAAAGATGTGGGTGAATACTTGATTTTTAGGCTTCGTGCGGCAGGTTACCATGGACCACATCTGTTTACTGATGCATCGATTAAGAAGTTGTCACATGCGGCGCAGGGGCTGGTCAGGCGCGTGAATATCTTAGCAGATAAGGCATTGCTTGCGGCATTTGCTGAGAATGCCTATCAAGTAACCCCTAAGCACGTTAAGGCCGCTATCCAGGATAGTGAGTTTGCAGAAAGTTCTTATGGCCAACAGTTTGGGCGTTATAAGCGATTTGTCACGTGGTTCATGTACTTGCTTGTGATTTTAGGTGGTCTATCAATCGCTGCGATGTTGTGGCAACAGTCAACTGCCCAGAAAACTAATGCCAATGTGGCAGGCCAGCAAGCGCAGCCTGCCATGATTAAGCCATCCACAATTAAGCCTAACCTACCTCAGGGGACAAGGCAATCTGCCGTTGCTGTTACCAATACGCAAATGGGGGTGAATAATCTATCGGCATTAACTAATCCTAGTGTGTCAGCTAATGTTAGTGCACCAGCTATTTTGAAAGATGCTGCAATGGCGAGTGATAGTCCTGACGTTGCAGAAAGCAAAAACAGTGTGGGCTTGGTGAACCAGCGTTTGGATGCGATGAGTAGGTTGTTGCAAAGCGCAAAGCCAGACACAATATTGCTACAAATTAAATCAGTACCCAATGCGTTGCCCGTGGGTGTACAAGGCGAAGAGCATCCATTGGCAATGGAGCTTGAGCGCTTAAGTCAGCAAGTAGAGGTTGACAATATCTACTTGTACCGTATGCAACAAAAAGATGGTTTGTATACAGTGGTGTTGTATGGTGCGTATGAGCGAAGGGCTGATGCATTGGAAGCTTTAAAAGGCTTGCCGCCCTATGTTAAAAGTAGTCGGCCATATATGAGGACGCTGGCTGGTATAAGTAAAGACATGGCGATCATCCCTTAAGTACTGCTTCATATTTTTTCTAATTGGCTGAAACAGGCTTATCTATTGGTGTTTCTTTAATTGATGTCACTCTGAGGCTGTGGTGTTCCGAGATTGCTAGTTTTTATACAAACTTTCGCGAGTTACCTAATCAATAACCTTGATTTATCATTGTAACTAATTGTTGCTATTTGTATTTTTGCGGTATCATGCAATTT
>Ga0208515_100131_pt1 | contig 25465 bp, 24 predicted proteins | sample LakWasMe99_LOW12_2_FD_183919 | JGI IMG/M metagenome (GOLD analysis project Ga0208515, IMG submission 183919) | Freshwater sediment methanotrophic microbial communities from Lake Washington under simulated oxygen tension - Sediment Metagenome... | ecosystem: Environmental > Aquatic > Freshwater >... | reverse complement strand
GTTTTTTAACTCCCTTATTTGTTACAGTTTTGTTACTTTTAGATTAAAAATTCTTGAATATCGCAAGTTTAACCGTCTAGGCCGAAATCTGCGAGTATTTATATGTATTTAATAGAACTTTTTTGAGTGTCACCAATAACTTTAGTATTTGATGGAAATGATTAACAGTAGTTAGACGTCAATGATATTTTGTTGTTTTATGAATAGTAAGTGCTCGTTAATCCTGCAATATGGCGTGTTAAGCCTTTGCTGTATAATGGCGTTTTTTAGCAACATGTAAGCATTATGGAAGCAGAACAACTCAATATTATTGCTAATCGCTTAAGCGATTTAGGCGAGCGTAACCATGCTCTTCGGGGGTATCTTTGACTTTGAGACTAAGAGCCAGCGTTTAGAAGAAGTGAATGGGTTATTAGAAGACCCGAAAATTTGGGATGACAACGCCAAGAGCCAAGCGCTAGGTAAAGAAAAGCGAAGTCTTGAAATGGTGGTAGACACCCTCACGCATGTGCAGTCTGGGCTTAAAGACGCGCAAGAATTGTTTGAGATGGCGCGTGAGGAAAATGACGACGACACTTTACTTAGTGTCGAGCACGACTCACTTGCACTCGAAAAACAAATTGCCGAGATGGAATTCAGGCGTATGTTTTCTGGCGAGTTAGATTCTGCGAACTGTTTCATTGAATTTCAGTCTGGTAGTGGTGGCACTGAGGCACAGGATTGGGCCAATATGTTGTTGCGTATGTATTTACGCTACTGCGAGCGCAAAGGCTTTAAGGTCGAGGTGTTGGAAGAATCTGAAGGCGATGTTGCGGGTATTAAGGGCGCATCGATTAAAGTATCTGGCGATTACGCTTACGGTACGTTAAGGACAGAGAATGGTGTGCATCGTTTGGTGCGTAAATCTCCATTTGATTCTAATGCCAAACGACATACAAGTTTCGCAAGTGTGCAGATATTCCCTGAGGTGGATGACTCGATTCAAATCGACATTAATCCTGCGGATTTGCGTGTCGATACCTATCGTGCCAGTGGTGCTGGTGGGCAGCATATTAATAAGACAGATTCTGCGGTGCGTATCACGCATATTCCCACCAATACGGTGGTGCAGTGCCAAAATGATCGTTCGCAACATCGTAATCGAGAAGAAGCGATGAATATGCTGAAAGGTGCGCTTTATAATTTAGAGTTGAATAAGCGTAATCAAGAAAAACAAGCGCTTGAAGATGCCAAAACCGATATTGGTTGGGGTCATCAGATCAGGTCTTATGTGTTAGACCAGTCACGTATTAAAGATTTACGTACTGGTGTGGAAATTGGCAATACGCAAGGCGTGCTTGATGGCGACCTTGACCCATTTATTACCGAAAGTTTGAAGCAGGGAGTGTAGTGTGAGTAACGTGCAAAATAATGAACAAAATAATCAACAGATGAATGAAGTACCTGCCATTGATGAAAATCATGTGATCGCAGAGCGCCGTGAAAAATTAAAAGCAATCCGTGAAAATGCTAAATTAAATGGCAGTGTTGCTTTCCCTAATGACTTTAAACCAGAGCATCAAGCAGTAGCATTACATGCTGAGTTTGGTGGTTTTGATAATGAAGTGCTACAGCCGAGAGCCGTGCATGTTAGCATTGCTGGCCGAATGATGCTTAAGCGCGTGATGGGTAAAGCGAGCTTTGCCACGGTGCAAGATAGCACTGGCCGTATTCAATTGTTTGTGTCTAAAGATAACTTCACTGATGAAAATAGCGAAGCCGTTTATGAGGCATTTAAGCATTGGGATTTAGGCGATATTATTGCGGCTAAAGGTGTGTTGTTTAAGACTAAAACGGGTGAGCTTTCAATCAAAGTGTCCGAATTACGTTTGTTAACTAAATCATTACGCCCACTGCCTGAAAAATTTCATGGTTTGCAAGACCAGGAGGTTAAGTATCGCCAGCGCTATGTTGATTTAATGGTGTCTGAAGAAACACGTGCAACCTTTATTGCACGTAGCAAAGTGGTCTCGGCAATTCGTAGCTTTATGCTAGAGAATCAGTTCTTAGAAGTGGAAACGCCAATGCTGCATCCGATTCCAGGCGGAGCATCAGCTAAGCCTTTTATTACGCATCACAATGCATTAGATATGCAAATGTATATGCGTATTGCCCCTGAATTGTATCTAAAGCGTTTGGTGGTGGGTGGCTTTGAGCGCGTGTTTGAGGTAAATCGTAATTTTCGTAACGAAGGCTTAAGCGTACGCCATAATCCAGAGTTCACCATGATGGAATTTTATGCGGCCTATACTGATTACCTATGGTTGATGGACTTTACTGAGCGTTGCATCCGCACGGCGGCAATTGCTGCTTGTGGTACTGCGGTATTGCAGTACCAAGGTCGTGAGTTAGATTTAAGCAAACCTTTTCAACGTTTAACGATTGTTGGCGCCATTCAAAAATACGCACCGCAATACACGCTTGATCAATTGAATGACGCAAACTTCTTGCGTGCAGAAATACTTAAATTTGGTACTAAGCCGTTTGACCATGCTGGGTTAGGTGCGCTGCAATTAGCTTTGTTTGAAGAAACAGCTGAAAGCCAGTTATGGGAGCCTACCTATATCATTGATTATCCTGTTGAAGTATCGCCTTTAGCGCGCGCATCAGACAAAAACCCTGAAATTACAGAGCGTTTTGAGTTGTTTGTGACAGGGCGTGAAATTGCGAACGGTTTTAGTGAGTTAAATGATGCCGAAGACCAAGCCGCTCGTTTTCATGCACAAGTGAAAGCCAAAGAAGCTGGTGATCATGAAGCCATGTATTACGATGCAGATTTTATCCGTGCTTTAGAGTATGGAATGCCACCGACTGGTGGCTGTGGTATTGGTATCGACCGTTTAGTGATGATGATTACGGATAGCCCAAGTATTCGCGATGTAATTTTATTCCCACACATGCGCCCAGAAGCTTAAATTCCAATATTCTTTATGCTTTATTCAAGCCCCGACTAGTGAAAGCTAATCGGGGCTTTTTGTTGTAAAAATACAACAAAAAAATCAATTTATTTGCTAAATATGGTTCTGTCATCAAACTGTAATACAGGTATCGCAAAATCCGTCTTGTTGAAAAAACGCAGCACATAATTATTAAATTAACGAGGAATTTTGAGATGAATTACAAATTACAAAGCTTGGTAGCTGCAACACTGGCAGGATCATTAATGTTAAGTGTTGGTACTAATGCAATGGCTGATTCGACAGATGATATTGTAAACGCATTAGTTGCTAAAGGCGTGTTAACGGATGAAGAAGGTGCCTTGTTAATGAAAGGCCGTGCTGGTGAAAAAGAAGCAGCCGAGAAAAAAGCTAAAAGTAATCCTACAATGGAAGTTGGTAAAAAAGGTTTAGTAATTAAAGGCCCAGATGGTGACTTTAGTATCAAGCTAGGTGGCCGTATGCATGCTGATTACAGTAACCATAGCGGTGAGAGTGAATTGGTAAACACTAACCAGCCTATTAATGGTTCACAAATTCGTCGTGGTCGTATCGCTTTAAGTGGCACAGTATATAAAGACTTCGATTACATGATCGAAACAGACTTTGCTAACGATAGCGTATCAGTAAAAGATTTATTTATGGTATACCATGGTTTCAAAGCACCAATGGAGTTGACTGTAGGTCATCAAAAACATGCGATGAGTATGGAAATTCAAGAAAGCTCTAACGATATTATGTTTACTGAGCGTTCTTTGGTTTCTGCGTTAACGGTACCGTTTTTTGACCGTGCAATTGGCCTTAATATGAAAGGTTTTGGTGAAAACTGGAACGTGCAGTCAGGTATTTACGGTGACTCAATGGGAACAAGCGCTAGCAACAGTACAGCAAACAGTAATAACGAAGGTAAAGGTTTTGGTATCCGTGGTACTTGGGCACCGATTATGGAAAAAGACAAGGTTTTACATTTAGGTGCCAACTATGGTTATCGTAAAGCAAGTGAGTTAGCGGCAAGTAGTGCAAATACCAAGGCGCCAAGATTTAGCTACACTACAACTAATCTGTCAGGATTAAGAATTGTAGATGCTAACATCACAGATTTAGACAATGTTAAAACTGGTATTTTTGAGTTGTCAGGCATGTATGGTCCACTTTCGTTCCAAAGTGAGTTTGCAAAGTCTGATGTATCTAGAGTGTCAAACGTTGATGCCGACTTTACGGCTTGGTACGCGCAAGTAGGTTATACACTGACTGGCGAGTCTAGAACTTATAAAGGCTCCGATGGTGAGTTTAAACGTTTATCACCTAAAAAGAATTTTGATTTGAAAAACGGTACATGGGGCGCTTGGGAGGTTGCAGGACGTTATGACAGTATTGATTTGGAAGACGGTATTGTTAGAGGCGGTGAAGCTAAGCGTTTGTCAGTATCTTTAAATTGGTACTTAAACGAAGATGTTAGAGTGTTAGCTGGCTATACAAAAGCATTTGACTTAGATGGTGGTGCTCTTAAAAAAGCTGACGGCTCTTATGCGGACGATATCGATGTTTACTCATTAAGAGCGCAATGGGCGTTCTAAAAAAGTAGAATTTAGTAACCATAAACAAAATACCCGCATTTGCGGGTATTTTTTTGACCATTGAATGGTGTCATTTCTAATGGTGCCACTTGCTGAAAGTAACTAGTTCATAATAATTAAAAATGTTTGCACCATATTGCACGGTATATGCACCGCAAGTGTGCACTTTATCTAGTTAAAGATTATTTTTCTAAAAAATTTAATGATAGATTGACCTTAGATTAAGCATTGAAGCCATCTTCAACGCCATTTGCAAAAGTTGGAATGAGAATTGCTATTTATTCATGTAAGTAATCCTGTTTTGTATTGAATAAGTCTTAGTTGACTTGGTTTGATTGTAGCGAGGAGTGCATCATGAATAAACATCTTTCCGCTTTATTATGTACTGTATTGGTTCATTTTTTCTTTACAGGCATAGCATCCGCATTACCATCCTCTGAGATGGTGAGTAAGCTCAACGCACAAGTTTTGCGCGTACAGGTTAAGCACAATAATGGCAGCAACGGCTTAGGCTCAGCGGTAGTGATTGCTAAAGGCCAAGTAGTGACAAATTGCCATGTGGTGACTGATGCTCACGATGTTGAAGTCATTGTGAATGGTGTAGCGCATGTTGCTACTGAAGTTAAACCTGATTGGCATCATGATTTATGTATTTTAACAGTCTCTGACTTAGAAGCACCTGTTGCAAAAATTGGTGCCAGCAAAAATCTTAAATATGAAACCCCAGTTTTTACCATTGGCTATCCTGATAAAACAACTGAACCAGTGAATACCTTTGGCGTAGTGAAGGGGATGTTCCCCATGGATGATAGTGTCGTGATTCGTGCGACCAGCCCATTTAGGTTGGGTGCAAGTGGCGGTGGTGTATTTGATGATACAGGTACTTTAGTGGGGATCATTACTTTAAAAAGCCGTGGTGACCAAGCGCATTATTACTACATGCCAGTAGAGTGGGTGCAAGCATTAATGGCTAAGCCTGCTCAGGCTTTGGGGGCTAAAAGCGAAAAACCTTTTTGGGCATTAAGCGATCAACAACGACCTTATTTTATGAAGGTAGTTCAACCTTACCTCTCACATGATTGGAAATCACTGTTAACTGTTTCTAGTGCGTGGGTAAATGCTGAGCCTGATACTGCTGAGTCATGGTTTTATTTAGCGATGGCTGAGTATGAAACTAAGGCTTACGATAAGGCAGAGGCGCATTTTAATAAAGTATTAGCACTGAATGAAAGCCACCGACAAGCCGTTGAGTATTTGAATAAAATTAATGAAAGAACTGCTGGTATTAATGCCTCTCTCAACAAGTTGGCGTTATTATCAGACTAAATACTGGATTATCAACTTAATCAATTAATTATTCAGAAGTTTGCGATAGATGTAATGCTGGCTTTATTTCAGCGTTAAGTGCTTTTAGGTGACGGTACAAGATGCGTGTTTCTAGCAGGTTCCACACGCGTAACATTGCTTCTATTGTATCAAACGGTTTGGTCAAAAAGTCTTTGGCACCTAGTGCCAAAGCTTTTCTTTTTGCGCTGATTGTGGCGTCTGCTGTGAGCACTAATACTGGTAAATACTCATCTTTAGGGATATGACGTGATAGCATTTCTAGCACTGCATAACCGTCTAGCTCTGGCATCATTAAATCAAGCAAGATTAAATCAGGTTCAAAAGCTTTATATAGATCTAACGCGCGTGTAGAGTCTGCGGTACTGATGACTTGGTGAAAGCCTTCCCTTGTTAACAGATCCTCTAGTAGTTTCAAGTTAGCTTCTGCATCATCTACAATCAAAATCTTGGCATTTAATATATCAGCCTCGTTCATTTTATTTCCTGACTTTTGATTAACTCTCTTATTTGTTTATTAAACAAAGCAACATCAAGTGGCTTGGTCATGTAATACGCTACACCTGCGGCCTGCAAACGGCTTATTGTGTCGGGCAATGCGTCAGCACTTAAGATCATCATCGGGATATCTTTTAGGCGAGGTTCTGACATGACATAATGCACGAGGCTTTCTCCTGAACCATCTGGCAAGTTTAAATCAATTAATAACACCGATGGCTGCATCTCGTTTAAATATTGTTTAGCATCTTTTATTGTGGATACACAATGAATGCGTAAATCGCGTTGGCGTAAAATAATTGCTTCAACGAGTGCACGGTTGCTAATGTTGTCTTCTACATAAAGAATTGAGTGTTTGTTCGACAGATTAAGTTGTTTTGAATTTTCTGATTGTTTGGTAAGGTTGTTCGTTTCTGTATTGGCCTCGCATGCTGCAATCTCAACCCAAAATAAACTTTTATCATCCGCAAGATGAATGCTTCCATGCATGGCCAGCATAATCTGCTTAGACAACGCCAAGCCGAGGCCAGTCCCTTCCACTTTTGTGTTTTCCGCACCTAGTCTATCAAAAGGGGTAAAGACTCTTTCCCTTAACCCGCTTGGAATGCCTGGGCCGTCGTCTTGCACCTCAATGACAATGTGATGATCACGACGATAGGCATTTAATTGGATAACAGAGCTCACTGGACCATATTTAAGTGCATTGGAAAGTAAGTTTAATACAACTTGCAGTAACTTCTGCCGGTTGGCCATTGCCCATAGGTTTGGCGCAATTGCACATTTAATTTCTATATCCCGTATTTTACCTATCGGTGCAATGTAGTGAGTTGCCTCTTCTAATAAGCTATTCATCAGTGTAGGTGCTAACTCTAATGAAACCTCACCAGATTCAATTCTTGCAATTTCGAGCACCTCATTAATCAGCTTGAGCAAATGTTGCCCCGCACCTTTAATGAGTGAAACGCTGTCGCGTTGTTTTCCTGGCGACAAATCTTGCTCCAGTAACTGAGCAAACCCTAAAATTGCATTAAGTGGTGTTCTAAGCTCGTGGCTGGTTCTTGATAAAAACATGCTTTTTGAGGCGCTAGCTTCCTCTGCTTCCTGCCTTGCCTGCATCGCGTCGCTGATATTTTTGGCTAGTAGTTGCGATGCATGATCTAGCTCATCTGAAAGTTGCCCCAATTCATCTCGACTGCTTGAGGGTAAATCTAGCGCTTCTGCACGTGCCAAATGTCCCGCGCTATCTCGAAGCAAGCGCACACGTTTAACGATGGTGCGTGAAAATATCCACACTGCAACGAGTGAGCCTATGATGCCTGCAATTGTGGCAATGAGCGTTGCTGAAATACTTTGCTGACGTTGTAGAAAAATTTCTTGCTGATCTTGCTCTACCAGCAGTGCTTCTTCTGCGTTAAGTGCTTCAATTTCATTTCGGAGCTTATCTAGTGTGTCAACTTGTGATTTAAATTGTGTAATTAATCTATCAGAGGCTATTTCTGAATCATGGTTTGACAGCGCTTTTAGATCTGCTAGATTTTTGGCCACTAGCGGTACGATGACGGATAAACGATGTTTTTGCTGATTGCTTTCTAAGCGATCTTCTAATGTGTCGATAATCTCTGGCAGTATTCTTTCTGCTTCATAGAAAATGTTTAAAAAGTGTCTATCACCAGTAAGCAGATAGTCTCTCACACCTGTTGATGCCTCTAAAAGCTGGGAGTGTACTGTTTGAATGTCGCGTTGATTTTGTAAAGCATACTTTAGCTTGTTTTGTAGCATGGTTGATTCTAGTTCACGGATATAGAGTGAAGCCAACGATGCTAACAATACAGCCAAGGGCAGTGCAATCACAAATACACCTTTAAAACCAAGAGGTAAATCTTGCCATGCCTGTGCTGCCCAGTGCAGGGGGCGCAAAGTTTTTTTTACTTTATCTGGGGCGATTTGCTTACTCATCATCAAAATTATTGGGTATGCTAAAGTTGATTGCTCATTAAGATTTCTAACCTATTAAGATTTATAACCAAGTTCAACTGCCTTCACCGCTGCCTGTGTTCTGTCTTTGACACCGAGTTTATTTAAAACCCGTTCTACATGTATTTTAGCCGTGCCAGATGCAATGCCAAGCTTGATGCCTAACTCATTATTGCTTAAGCCAGCTGGAAGTAGCGCTAAGATTTCACGCTCTCGCGGTGTTAGTTTTTCTAGTATTGATAAATCTGCTTCACTGCGGGCTGGGCCTTGGTGTTGAGAAATGGCGAGTGCAATGAGCCCTGATGTTGCTTGTAAGGCTTCTAATTCGGCTTGGTTGAGTACTAGCTTCTTACCTGATAGTGCTATCACGCCTTTACCATGCTGACCTAACGCGATCGGGATTAAACACTCATGATGCTGTACATCTGCATGTGTCCATAATTGTGTATTTTTATTTTCATGGACAGCAAATTGAACGGGGTTCTTTAGCATCATGGCGAGTATCCCCATCATCGGAACTCTCGCACCTACTGGTAGCGTTTGTCCAATTTGGGTGTATATCACTAACTTGCCGGAATTTTCGATTGCCAAAACTGCGTGTTGTGCTGAGAGTAAATTACAGAGTGAGTGCAGTAGGTTATTAGCTGCGTTTACACTCCAGCCATAAGTAAATAATTGCTGACCAAAGTTAAGATATAAGCGTAAGTGTGTGTCGTTTGCCTGCGTTTCTTTTAGGCTTTGTCTAAGCGCACGGGCGCTACTGGGCTGATTGATGTTTTCATGTAGGTCACTTGGCATATGCTGATCAGTATACACCGTTATACCTATAACGGTAGATTTTTCGTTGACTAGAACCGTCCATAATGCACTCCATCAACAAAGCAATTAAAAGAACTTAAACGAACGTAGCGTAGTACTCTAGGAGAAAAAAATGAAAGCTTTAAATTTAGTAGCAGTTGTTTCTTCAGTAGTGTTATTAATGGCAGGTGCAGCACATGCTGATGAAACTTATAAAAATAACACCCACAACCATCACTTTATGGCGAAAAGACCATATCAGCAAGTCATTGCTAATAGTGATCAGAAAAAAGATCAACAATGGGAAGGTGCAACATTAATTGATGATGAAGTGAAGGGTGATATTGGTTCAAAAAACCGTAACACAATGCGCTTAAATATGTTGAGTAAACGTGCATACTAAAATAGTGTCGCTGAATATAGATAGAATAAATTGGAGAATGTCATGAAAAGTAAAAGTTTAATCACACTAATGTCTACAGCAGTTTTATTGGTAGCGGGTTCAGCTTATGCTGATGAGGATTACAGTCAAATTAATAAACAGAATTTGTCTAAACGTCCATATCAGCAAGTGCCAGCAGCTACTGAATACAATAAAAAAGATGGTTTTGAAGGTGCAACATTAATTAATGAAAATGCTGAAGCTGACGGAAAACATAAACAAATGCGTCTGAATATGCTGGGTAAACGCCCATATTTAGAGAAAAATACAGATTAATGTCATAGATATGTCATATTAAGTTTTTAAGCTTGCCCTGCCTTTCTTAGAGAGGTAGGGCTTTTGCGATTAAAAACAATTAATGTAATATTCTTTAGCGTTATATAAATCTTATAAGCTGATTTTTATCATTTGAATAAAAAGGAATTAAAATAAAAAATGGATTTATTTAAAGAATTTAAAAACGACTTTCCAGCAAGTATTGTGGTGTTTTTTGTAGCGCTACCCTTATGTTTAGGTATTGCGCTTGCGTCTGGAGCCCCTCTATTTTCTGGTGTGATTGCCGGTATTGTTGGTGGCATTGTGGTGGGTATGTTTAGTGGTTCTCAGCTCGGTGTAAGTGGTCCTGCTGCTGGCTTGGCTGTGATTGTACTTACTGCGATTGGAACGCTAGGTTCTTTTGAGGCGTTCTTACTGTCTGTGATGGTCGCTGGCGTGATTCAGTTTCTATTGGGATATTTCAAAGCTGGTTTCATTGCATACTTTGTACCTTCATCTGTGATTAAGGGGATGTTAACGGGTATTGGCTTGTTAATCGTACTGAAACAGATACCACATGCATTAGGTTATGATTTTGACTATGAAGGTAGTGAGTCTTTTGAGCAAGCTGGAGGTGGCAACACGTTTACAGCATTAGCAGATGCATGGAATCTACTTACGCCGGGTGCATTACTAATTGCGGCAGTGTCTATGGTAATCTTAATACTATGGGATACAACGCTCACAAAGAAACATCGTTTATTTGAAATACTGCAAGGGCCGATTGTGGTGGTGCTGGTTGGTATTTTATTCAATTATTTATTTCAATCAGGTGTGCTCAATTTCTCATTGGCTGAAAATCAGATTGTTCAGCTTCCCGTTGCCAATAACCTTGGTGAGTTTGTTGGGCAGTTCACTTCGCCAGATTTTTCACAAATTACTAATATTGAAATATATAAAATTGGTTTGGTGATGGCAATTGTGGCAAGTTTAGAAACACTATTGTGTGTGGAAGCTACTGATAAGTTAGACCCCGTAAAGCGCATTACACCAACGAATAAGGAGTTGAAAGCACAAGGTATTGGTAATGTGTTGTCAGGCTTAGTTGGTGGTTTACCTATTACGCAAGTGATTGTACGTAGTTCTGCAAATATCACATTTGGTGCAAAAACTAAATTGTCAGCGATTTTGCATGGTATTTGGCTGTTATTAAGTGCTGTGACGATTGCTGGTCTATTAAATATGATTCCTTTAGCGAGTTTGGCGGCTATTTTGATTATGGTGGGTTATAAGTTAGCGAAGCCATCATTGTTTTCACATATGTATAAATTGGGCTGGGAGCAATTTGCCCCGTTTATTGCAACAGTTGCCGCTATCTTGCTAACAGATTTGCTGACTGGGATTGCGATTGGTTTGGTGGTTGGTGTCTTCTATACCTTGCATCATAGTTACCGTAACTCTCATTATTTGAAAGAAAGTACTACAACTGAGGATGGCCGTGAGGTTCACCATATTGTATTAGCTGAAGAGGTCTCATTCTTTAACAAGGCGAGTATTTTGCAAGTGTTAGAGGCGATACCTAAAAATGCAAAAGTGATTATTGATTGCTCTAATTGTAAATCGATTGCGTATGATGTCGTCGAGTTCATTCGTGATTACCCACTTCACGCAAAATTAAAAAATATTGAAGTAGAAACAATTAATTTTATTCAACCTAAATATTAATGAATATGAAGGTAAAACTTGTTAACAACGATCAAATATAGGAAATAAAAAATGTATAAACACCCATTACTTAATCGCGACTTAATGACGCCAAGAGAGGCTTTAGATATTTTAGTGGAAGGTAATGCTCGTTTTATGAATAACTATTCAGACGATAAAGACTTTCAAAGTTTGCTGAATATTACTAAAGACAAGCAACATCCTTTTGCATCTTTTTTAAGTTGCAGTGACTCCCGTGCACCAGTTGAGCTTTTGTTCGACCAAGCTTTAGGTGATATTTTTAGTGTACGTTTGGCAGGTAACATTGCTTCTGATAAAGCCATTGGTAGTTTGGAGTTTAGTTCTAAATATCTTGGCAGTAAATTAATTGTAGTCATGGGCCATACTAGTTGTGGCGCCGTTAAAGCTGCGTGTGATGATTTTAAAGATGGCCATATTGGTGAAATTATTAACTTTATCAAGCCATCAATTCGCCATGAGAAATCTATAGTGAATATTGATGATAGAACCTCCAAAAATCCGGATTTTGTTGAAAAAATTAATGCACTGAACGTAAAGCATCAGATTGATACGATTATTCGCCAAAGCGATATCGTGAATGACATGATTGAAGCTAGACAAATTGCGATTGTTGGTTCTATTTACGATCTTGCTACAGGTAAAGTTAACTTCTTAGAAGACACTTATGTTGGCTAATATTTAGCACGTAAAAAAGCCGCCAGTTGGCGGCTTTTTTACGTATAAGCGATGATGAAGTGAGCTCTACTCTTTGTTGAATGTCAGTAGTTTTTCTGACTATTTCTTAGCGATGACCTTCTTTTGCCATGTTAATGCTGTATTTTGGAATTTCTACCACCAGGTCTTCTGTGCCCACAACTGCTTGGCATGAGAGCCTAGAGTTCGGTTCTAAGCCCCATGCTTTATCAAGCAAATCATCTTCTTGCTCTGTAGATTCGCTGAGTGATTTAAAACCCTCACGTACAATGACATGGCATGTTGTACATGCGCAGGCTTTGTCGCATGCGTGATCGATATCAATATCATTGTTTAATAAGACATCACAGATAGATTCGCCAGTTTGTGCTTCAATAGCAGCGCCATCTGGACATAGTTCTACATGTGGCAGAATAATAATTTGTGGCATGTTGGTTTTCTCATATTACTGTCGTTGTCATTGGCTTTGAATCGCATGTGTTTAATGGCATGCGCAACATAAGCTTCATTAATCAGTGCGACATTGTTTTCAAAGTTATAAATCTAGATTTTCTAAACTCTTACCAGCAAGTGCACGACTCACGCTCGCGTTCATGCGGGCTGCGGCAAAGGCTTCCGTTGCGTGGTTGAGTGTGTCTACAGCTTGGTTAATCGCAGTAGCGTCGTCTGCCGCTGTTAGTTGTTGTAGCTTGTTAATTTCCAACTCAATTGCTTCAACTTCGGCAGGGCTAATCAGCTTGCTGTCTATCGCTAAAGCGGCAGTGACTGAGCTGATAATTGCACCAGCATTCACTCTTGCTTCAGCAAGCATGCGCGCTTTTTTGTCTTCTTCTGCGCTGTTAAATGAGGCTTTAAGCATGCTGGTGATTTCATCTTCTGTGAGTCCGTAAGAGGGCTTCACTGCAATGTGTGCTTCGATTCCTGTACTTTGCTCTCGGGCGGATACTGATAATAAGCCATCTGCATCTACCGTAAATGTGACACGAATTCGTGCCGCCCCTGCTGCCATCGGAGGTATACCACGCAATTCAAAACGGGCTAAGGAGCGACAGTCGCTGACCAGTTCTCGCTCACCTTGCACAACATGAACGCTCATTGCAGTTTGACCATCTTTATAAGTGGTGAACTCTTGGGCACGTGCGATGGGTAGTGTGCTATTACGATGAATCACTTTTTCTACAAGCCCCCCCATAGTTTCTAAGCCTAAAGAGAGTGGGGTAACGTCTAGTAGCAATAAATCATCGTCACTCTTGTTGCCAGCCAAGATATTTGCTTGAATCGCGGCGCCTAATGCAACGACTTTGTCAGGGTCTAAATTAGTGAGAGGTTCTTGTTGAAAGTACTCTTGTACTGCGTGTCTGATATGTGGCATACGCGTAGCACCCCCGACAAGTACCACACCATTGATATCTTCAATGCTAAGCTTGGCATCACGCATGGCTTTGCGTGTTGGAGATAAGGTTTTACTGACTAAGTGTTCGGTGACTTCAATTAATTGGGGGGCTGTAAGTGTCACATCTACCAATGTACCGTTACTTAATTTACAAACAATTTGTGCTTCAAAGTTATCAGTGAGCCACTCTTTGGCTTGCCGAGCTTTTGTGAGCAAGAGTCTAGTATCTTCTTCTGTGAGTGGTGAAAAGTTTGCATTGTTTTCGCGTACTTTATCTAACACCCAGCAGTAGATGCGATGGTCAAAGTCGTCACCGCCAAGTGCTGCGTCACCATTGGTAGCAAGTACCTCAAATACACCTTTAGATAAGCGCAGGATTGACACATCAAATGTACCGCCACCTAAATCGTAAATGACAAAAGTGCCTTCTGCTGCATTGTCTAAGCCATAAGCTACCGCTGCAGCCGTTGGTTCATTGAGTAAGCGTAATACATTTAACCCTGCTAAACGTGCGGCATCTTTGGTGGCTTGGCGTTGCGCATCATCAAAGTAAGCCGGCACAGTAATAACAGCACCCACTAATTCACCGCCTAGTGATTTTTCTGCACGTGCTTTAAGAGATTTTAAAATTTCAGCTGAAATTTCAACTGGCGTTTTAAGCCCAGCTCGAGTCTGTAGTTGTAAGCTTCGAGTAGTGGTTGAGTCAGTGCCTTCAAAAAATCGATACGGAATATGCGCTTTATTGGAGATGTCGTTTAAACTACGGCCCATAAAACGTTTGACTGATGTAATGGTATTGATTGGGTCTTCGCTTTGGTGCGCTTGTGCTTCGTGGCCAACGACAATGTCACCATTAGGCATGTAGCGCACAACAGAAGGCAGTAAAGCATGACCGAAATCATCTTGCAAAACGGTGCTCATGCCACTACGAACAGTGGCAATCAGTGAATTGGTGGTGCCTAGGTCGATGCCTACAGCAAGTCTGTGCTGATGTGGTGCTGCACTCATGCCTGGTTCTGAAATTTGGAGTAATGCCATAAGTTTACTAGTTGCTTATCTATTATTTGCTACATTTATGTGATTGCTATGCTAATGATATAGCATGTTAATTCGCTAACTTTTAATCATCTAGCTGTACTAGAACTTTTAATCATCTAGCTGTACTAGTCATCTAACTGTTCGATGACTTGGTCAATGTCTGCACAAACTTTATCAATGAAGATAAGTTTACGAGTGACTGCTGTTGCCGAAGTTAGATCTTTTTTAATGTCCAGTAGCTCATGTAGCTCATTGATTAATAAATTAGTTTCTAATTTCAACTCGCCTGCAATCTCATCTAACTCAGTGATGCTACGTGCCATTTTTGCATCTTCAATGCGTTCACGCCACTCCATTTGCTGCATCAAGAACTCGGTAGGCATCGCAGTATTTGTCTCTGCAATGGCATCTATGCCATGCTGTTCTAGCATGTATTTAGCACGTTTGGCAGGGTTCTTTAACACGCTGTAAGCTTCATTAGCTAAGGTGGCTAGTTGCATGGCTACGAGCTTTTCTGATGCTGGTGCACTGACAAATCGGTCAGGGTGGTTTGCAGATTGAGTTTTGCGGAAATTGCTTTCTAGCGTAGTTAGATCAAGGTCAAACTGTTCTGCAATAGCAAATAGTTTAAAGTAGTTAATTGGGTTGCTCTGCATGTGCATCTATTTTTAAACAGTAAAGCTCTCACCACAGCCGCATTCATCTTTAACGTTAGGGTTGTTAAATTTGAAGCCTTCATTCAAACCTTCTTTAGTGAAGTCTAGCTCTGTACCATCAATGTATACCAAGCTCTTTGGATCAACAATTACTTTAACGCCATGGCTCTCAAACGCAACATCCTCTGGCTGCATATCATCTACGAACTCAAGTGTGTAAGCCATCCCTGAACAGCCTGTGGTTTTAACGCCCAAGCGTAGACCTACGCCTTTACCACGATTTGCAAGAAATTTTTCAACGCGGCTTGCCGCTGTTTCTGTGAGTGTAATTGCCATGGTGCTTTAATTGATCCTTTTAAACTACTATTTTATACCACAAAGCCACGTTACTTTTTTTAACATGCTTTTTAGTGCCAGCATTCATAAGCGTCATTAGTTCAGCGCCGATATTTCTCGGTTAATATCACTAGCTTGTGTGCCATGCTTCTTGCATAGCATGCTTATTAAGCCGCTTCTTTTGCCGCTTGCTTAGCTTTAATATCTGCTACGGCAGCTTTAATTGCATCTTCTGCTAGCACTGAGCAGTGAATTTTTACTGGAGGCAATGCAAGTTCTTCTGCAATTTCAGAGTTTTTAATGGCATAAGCCTCTTCAATGGTTCTACCTTTTAGCCATTCTGTGACTAATGAGCTAGAAGCAATCGCAGAGCCGCAACCATAAGTTTTGAATTTTGCATCTTCAATAATGCCGCTATCATTTACTTTAATCATTAGCTTCATTACGTCACCACAAGCTGGTGCACCCACCATGCCGGTGCCTACCTGCGGATCGTTTTTATCTAGTGAACCAACGTTACGTGGGTTCTCGTAGTGATCTAATACCTTATCTGAATATGCCATTTTGGTTCTCCTGTGATGAGTTAAAATGCATCGCAAACTCTGCGTTGGCAAGCCTTGCCGTACTATTCGTACTGTCTGCGGCTTGCCGTCTTGATTTTGCTTCGCTTTTTAATTCATTTAATAATATAACTACTAAAAAACATAGATTTACTTGTATGACTAAGCGGAAGTGCATGAAGTTTAGTTTTTCTAAACGAATGCGCTGTCACCATTAGCCAGTGAAGCAAAGAATATTTTTCTAATGTGCTGCCCATTCTACTTTTGACAAATCTACACCATCTTTAAACATTTCCCAAAGTGGTGATAGTTCTCTTAATTTATCAATTTTGCCCTTCATTAAACTGATGGTGTAATCTACATCTTCATCTGTTGTGAATCGACCAATTGAAAAACGGATTGAGCTATGTGCTAATTCATCACTACGGCCCAGTGCACGTAACACATAGCTAGGCTCTAGACTGGCTGATGTACATGCTGAGCCGCTAGAAACTGCAATGCCCTTTACCGCCATAATCAGTGACTCACCTTCCACATAGTTAAAACTAATGTTTAAATTATGCGGTATACGTTGCTCTAGGTCGCCATTGACATAAACTTCTTCAATATTTTGCAGGCCATTAAGTAGCTTGTCTCGTAAGCGACGGATACGAATGTTTTCTTCATCCATTTCCTCACGTGCAATACGGAATGCTTCACCCATACCAACAATTTGGTGTGTTGCCAGTGTGCCTGAACGCATACCGCGCTCATGACCACCACCGTGCATTTGTGCCTCAATACGGATGCGTGGTTTACGACGCACGTACAGTGCACCAATACCTTTAGGGCCGTATGTTTTATGTGCACTAAAGCTCATTAAATCTACTGGCAATTTTTCTAGATCAATATGTACTTTGCCCGTTGCTTGCGCAGCATCCACGTGAAATATAATGCCATTTTCACGACAAATATTACCAATGGCGGTGATGTCTTGTATCACACCGATTTCGTTGTTCACTAACATGACAGAAGCTAGCACGGTATCAGGACGAATAGCCGCTTTAAATTTATCTAAATCCAGCAAGCCGCTTGGTTCTGGGTCTAGGTAAGTGGCCTCAAAACCTTGGCGCTCCAGCTCACGCACAGTATCAATGACCGCTTTATGCTCAGTGGTCACGGTAATGATATGCTTGCCTTTAGCTGAGTAAAAATTGGCGGCGCCTTTAATAGCAAGGTTGTTAGACTCTGTCGCACCAGATGTCCAGACAATCTCACGAGGATCTGCGTTGACTAATTTAGCGACTTCTTCACGAGCGTTTTCTACCGCTTTCTCTGCTGTCCAACCATATGGATGGCTACGCGAAGCAGGGTTGCCAAAATGTTCTGTAATGTATGGAATCATTTTTGCGGCAACACGAGGATCGACAGGCGTAGTGGCTGAGTAATCCAAATAAATTGGATGAAGGTCATGCTCTGAGCCTTTCAATACTTGCATTTCAATTGATGCTGACATTTCTTAATTATCCTTACCTGTTACGTTATATATATTATATTAGCGCTGATATTGGCTGCTTATGCGGCAATACTAGTGAGCTGTTTTAATCTCAAAATTTCATTCTTAAGCGTTGTTAAAAAGTCTGTTACCTGTAATAAGGTGTTATGAGCACCAAAACTCACACGCACCGCACCGCGTGCTAAATCTGGCGCAATTCCCATCGCTAACAACACGTGGCTGGGCTCGGTGCTGTCACTCGAGCATGCTGAGCCACTAGCCACTGCAAAGCCTTTGCGGTCTAATGCTGTCACTAATGTTTCACCTTCAATGCCTTCTAATGCAAAGAAACTGGTATTCGGTATGCGTTGTGCACTACCACTAAATACTGTGACATTGAGTAATTTTAATCCATGCTCGAATGCATCACGTAACATTTGCGTATGACTGTTAAAGTCTGCCAAGTTTGCAACGGCAAGTTCACATGCCATCCCAAAGCCAACGATTGCTGCAATATTTTCTGTGCCACTACGTAAACCACGCTCTTGGCCACCGCCGTGTAATAGTGGTTGTATATCGACACGTTTATCTAAAATTAATGCTGCTGCGCCTTGTGGGCCATGAATTTTATGGCTTGAAATCGTCATCGCATGCACGTTTAAATCAGTAAAATGAACAGGTATTTTACCTAGGCCCTGCACCGCATCGGTATGCATAAAGGCGCCTGCCTTACGTGAGATTTCCGCAATCTCTGTCATGTTTTGGATCACGCCCGTTTCGTTGTTGGCGAGCATCACGGACACAACGCTGGTTGTTGTTTCAAGCGCTTGCTGTAATTGAGCAATATTTAATACGCCATTTGCATCTACGCCAATTTCACTACTTAACCATCCTGCTTGCTGTAACGCTTTTGCCGGACGAGATATGCAAGGGTGCTCAATAGCACTATATAGGATCTGGCTTCCTACTTGGTTAGCGGCAATACCTTTTACTGCAAAGTTGTTCGCTTCAGTTCCTGATGCGGTAAAAATCACTTGCGATGCGTATGCACCACAAGCTTCAGCCACTTGCGCTCTCGCGTGTTCAACTGCATCTCGTGCTGACCTACCGAATATATGGCGGCTTGTTGGGTTGCCACTTTGGTTTTGCATCCATGGCAACATGCTTTCTAGCACACGCTGATCAAGCGCTGTCGTCGCGTTGTGATCTAAATAGATGCTAGACATGGGTTTAACCTAATCAAACTTTAGTTAGCAACCGCGGTTGCTGTATTAATCGCTACACTTTTCTCGTGTGTGTTAGCTTTTTCATGAGTACCACTACAGTTGCGCGGCGTGATTAACACTTTTTGGCCACTTTGCTGTGATGCGACCATGTCTGCTAGCGTGACACCTGCTAAGTATTCTAAAATTTTAGTGTTTAACGAAGACCATAAATCATGCGTCATGCAACGACCTTCATCTCGGCAATTTTCATGGCCACCGCATTGTGTAGCATCAATTTGTTCATCGACTGCATTAATGATTTCAGCCACTGAAATATCTGCATAATTTTTAGCCAAATTATAGCCGCCACCTGGGCCACGGATACTTTTGACTAAACCTTGTCTGCGCAAGCGACTGAACAACTGCTCTAAATATGAGAGAGAGATATCTTGGCGCTCACTAATACCAGCGAGCGTCACTGGTTTAGTTTCTGGTGCGTCTTTTGTCTCGTTGATCGCTAGGTCTAACATTGCTGTGACAGCAAATCGACCTTTAGTGGTTAATCGCATAATATTCTATATGGGTATGTATCATTGATGAACGAATTGTATAATTCCTTACAAATTTAGTCAACTATTATGCGGTTCAGTTCAACGCTTCCTGAATTAATTTAAAAACGGTCTAATCATTGCATGCTAATTGTATAGCTAGCTTAAGTTACGGCTTGCTATTTGTTGGGGGAACATTAAAAGCTTCAGCTACTTCTGTATCGCTATGTTCGTCAGTATTCAGGCGTGCTAGCTGAGTTTGCAGTTCAGTAATCGCTTGATCTTGTTTCGATGCATGATCAAGCAATGAGTGTATTGCTTTAATCATGGGGTCATTTTCATCATTACCAACTGCATAGGCCGCAAATCCAATTTTTTGTGCGGTTTCTTCGCGTTTTTTTGATTTTTCTTCCTCTAAAATACGTGCAGGAATACCGACCGCAGTTGCGTTTGCGGGCACATCTTTGACGACAACAGCATTGGAGCCGATTTTTGCGCCCTCGCCAATTGTAATAGGGCCCAGTACTTTAGCGCCTGCGCCAATGACGACACCTGCTTCCAATGTTGGATGACGCTTACCTTTATTCCATGAAGTGCCACCTAGCGTAACACCGTGGTATAGCGTACAGTCGTTGCCAATAATCGCTGTTTCACCGATGACAACACCCATTCCGTGATCAATGAAAACACGACGTCCGATTGTAGCGCCTGGATGAATCTCGATCCCCGTGAACCAGCGACCCAAGTGTGACAAAAAGCGACCGAGCCAGAAAAAATTAGCCTTCCATAGCCAATGGCTCAGGCGGTGCATCAATAAAGCATGTACGCCAGGGTAGGTAGTTAAAATTTCCCAATGTGTGCGGGCAGCAGGGTCGCGCTCGAAAACGATAGAAATATCTTCTTTGATGTGGTCAAACATGAGGTTTGGCAATGGATTTAAATAGGACGTAATTATGCCATAAATCAACAATGGTTGACTAATTTACTAGGGCTCTGGGGTCAGCACGTTTTTCATTAATTTAGGATCAGTATGTAAGGGTGCTAAATCCATTCACTGACTAGCGCTGACCTGCATGATGGCTATATTTAGCATTGCTTTACTTGGCACTCGTTGTCAGTTGCAATGCCTAGTTTTTCGTTAAGTTGGTTTGCAGCGTCTTTGTCTAATTGATCAAGAAGGGTGGCTGTCTTGATTGCCTCATCTTTGTTACCAGATTCTGCGGCTATCATGCCTAAATATAACAATGCGTTAGCATGATATTTGTTGTCAGCATAAACTTGCCCGAAATGCTGCTGAGCGTTTTTAGTTTCTTTAAGGTTGTATTCGGCAATGGCTAAGTAATTGAGTGCTTCGCTTGTTTTTGGCTCTAGTTGTAACCATTCTGTAGAAAGTTTTTTGAGTGTTGCCCAGTCTTTGGTTTGATACGGTTGAATCACGCGCATGAAATAGGGGCGTTTTTCTTCAGGGGCATCCCAAAAAGGTAATTCACCTTTAGTATTAATGGCGATTTCAGGTTGTTTTAACAGATTTTTAATCCATTCAACTGGCATATTGTAATAAAACGCGTTCCGACCAGGACTTTTTAGGGTGATGATGCCTACTAGTTTGCCATCATCACTGAACATAGCACCACCACTTGCGCCCAATCTAAAATCATTCGTAGTGCGGATAATGACGCTATCATCCATTGGGTATAGCGCTTTAACTGCACCGTAAGTAGTGAGCGGTCTAGGAGAGTTGTTGGGAAAGCTGATGGTAAAAACAGATTGTTCATATTGTAAGGTGGTACTTTCACCTAGCGTTGCGATCGTTGTGTTTAAGCCATCAAAGCCGACAATGCACAGGTCGTGTTCCCAGTCTGCCTTTAGGCTAACGGCACGGTGGCTTTCACCAAATTTAATCACATTAATCGCATGGGCATTTGCCACAACATGGCAATTGGTGACTACTTGGTCTTTAGCGACCACAACGCCAGAACCTACACCATAGTGGCCGTTAGGAAGGATGACGCGAATTTTTACAACGCTAGATTTGAGTGCATATACCAAGCCGTCTGGCGGCGCCGCGATTGCAAGCTTTATCGTGAAAGTAAGACTAATGCTGAGTATGAAACCAAGGCCAAGTGTCAGTGTGCGCATCAGTGAGTCTCCGAAAGATGGATAAGTAGTACCATTTTGGTAAGAGAATGTTGGTGATGAAAAGTTCTATTTGGGCATGTAAACCAATTGCTTAGTATGAGTTAAGCTTGTGCGGTGGTGTTTTTATCTAACATCCACTGGTATGTGCTGTTATCGCTGGAGTTCCGCTGCCATTGTATACGTACTGCACAGCACACGCTGAAGGGGTACTGGCTGATTCAATTCTCCAGCCTGCATCTCCGCCAGGGATGGCGGAATTGCCAAATCCGTAAAAAGTTAGGCCATTATTTTCAATGGGCGCATTGCTTAGATAGCATCCAGCGGTTGGGACGATAAAACCTTGTTGCAGAACGCCTATGCCATCGCACCATCGGTCTGGATAGCCACTCCAAACTCTAACATCAGTGCCATCTGCCAGTTGGATCCAAGTGATATTGGGTTGCTGACCAGCCGAGCCCATCCCTTTTATCATCACTTGACCTTCTACAAGGTGCATTGAACTGCGCACTGACCCAGCTAAGCTTTGTATAGATGCAACTCTTGCATCTCTATTTAGATTAATGAACCTAGGCAATGCTGTTGAAGCCAGAATCCCTAAGATGACAATGACCACAACTAGTTCGATTAGCGTAAAGCCTCGTTGTTTAGAAACGTGGGCGCTAATATTGTTTTGTGGAATTCTAATTAAATTTTTAATAGATTTCTTATACATATTTCCAATAATGTATTGATCAAGTACATGTTGTCATTATCAAACACTTAATTAATATAAGGTTATTGTGGTTGCAAATGTATACTTTTTTATTCTAGCGTACTGGCTGGTTTAGTATTTGTCGTGTTTTTTTGGCGTGATTGATAAAGTTAGGATCCCTCTTAGTAGATTGACTTCCTCCTTCTCTAGTTTTGCACGAGCGTATATGCGGCGTATGCGCTCACTGAGCTTTTTGGGAGCAGTTGGATTTAGATAACCAATTTTGATGAGCGTGTCTTCCAAATGTGCATAAAAACCTTCAAGCGCCTCGTTGGTGGCGAGTTCTGGTTGGTTTGTTGGACCCTCTAGTTTGCCATCTAATATAGCCATGCGGATTTCATATGTCATGACTTGTACTGCTGCAGCAAGGTTGAGTGAAGAGTATTCTGGGTTTGCCGGAATCATCGCGAGTAGTTGGCAGCAATCAAGCTCTGCGTTTGAAAGACCACTCATTTCTGTACCAAATACAAGGGCAATAGGTTGATTGTGTGCGATAGAGACCGCACGCTCCGCGGCTTCACGCACGTTAACTAGTTCATGTGAAATTTGTCTTTTACGTGCGCTCATGCCGATGGCTAATGCACAGCCAGTAAGGGCCTCTTGCAGGCTAGTGCAAACTGTTGCCGTTTCTAGTAGATCAGCAGCGCCAGTGGCAAGCGAAGTTGCCTGTGGATCTGGGAAATGTAACGGATTAACCAAATATAACTGGTTTAAGCCCATGGTTTTCATGGCGCGTGCTGTAGAGCCAATGTTGCCAGGATGACTGGTTTGGCATAAAACGACACGAATGTGATTGAAAATATTTTGTTTATCCACTTGGCTGGCCTAATTTGTTAAAAATTATTCACTTAGCGAACCTTAATTTGATATAAGAATTTGGTATTAAGGTCGATAAAAGCTAAAATAGCATTTTATCAGCTCTTTTAGAAAATCTAGTCATGCATCCAATGCTATCTATCGCAGTAAAAGCCGCTCGTGAAGCGGGACGTATCATTAACCGAGCCTCGCAAGACGTAGGTTCTATCAGCATTCAAACTAAAAACTATAATGATTTTGTCAGTGAAGTGGACAGGTCAGCCGAGCAGGCGATTATTGATGTATTAAAAGATGCGTATCCTGACCATGGTTTTTGGGGTGAAGAAAGCGGACATGATAATCATGAAGCCGATAACATCTGGATTATTGACCCATTAGATGGCACGACCAACTTTTTACATGGTTTTCCACAGTACTGTATTTCAATTGCTTTGCAGCAAAAGGGAGTACTTACTCAGGCGGTGATTTACGACCCAGTTCATAATGATTTGTTTACTGCAACTAAAGGTCGCGGTGCGTTTTTAAATGACAAACGTATTCGTGTGACTAACCGTAGTAAATTGCAGGACTCACTGATTGCGACTGGTTTTCCATTCCGTGACTTTACGCACTTAGATACTTACTTGGGCATGTTAAAAGACATGATTAAAAAAACGACAGGCATCCGTCGTCCAGGTTCTGCTGCATTAGATTTAGCTTATGTGGCGGTGGGTTGGGTAGATGGTTTCTTCGAAATTAATTTATCACCTTGGGATATTGCTGCGGGCGGCCTGATTGTGCAAGAAGCTGGTGGTATTGTTGGAGACTTTGAGGGTAATGAGAGTTGGATTGAAACAGGTAACATCGTGGCAGCCAACCCAAAAGTGTTTGCACAAATGTTACAGACATTGAATCCTCACCTAACAGATGCACTGAAGACGCCTAAAAACGCTTAACTCTTTGATTTCAATGCGCCTGCCAGGCTTTGGCAGGCGTTCTCAATAGATTCAACGCTATGTTGAATTGTTACAAAAGCTGATTACCATCATAAAAACGCAGTAAAACTGATGTCTCTAACTAATACTGAGTTAACTCACTTAAGTTTGGTTGGTTTGAATTTTATTACTTTGCGTAGGTCTTTTTAGCCATGTGATTTTGAATCATTGGCTTTACTCTGCGGGTTGTTTCTGCATTAAAGTAAGCTTGTTATTATCGTTTGATGTGAATGTCATCTCAGTAGATGCATTCATATACTCAATATCATCAAGCTAAATATTGATCACAGTATTAGACTATTATTTAGTAGGCTAACAAATAAATCTTATAAGCGTGCTATTAATCTAAAAAAATTATCCTGTTTGCAATGGAACTTCAATATGAATAATAAAGAGAATAAAAATACTAATTTGATGGAACAAGTGTTTGAGCAGCATGCACATCATGATGATGCACCAAGATTAATTGCAGCGTTGTTGGCGCAGATTCGCCCAGAGAAGCCTGAGCAAACAGATTCTGCGGTTAAATCAATACAGGCACTTTGCTACTTATTGAGCACGGATACAGAAAAAGCGCGCCAGCTTAGAAGTGCCATTTTATTACTGTTAAGTGCGTATAACCCAATTTCACTATTTTTAATTGCACGCCATTCAGTGTTTACTGGATTTTTTGCCGAGATGCGGAGAAGAATCTCGCACAAGATTCTGCCAGAGGCAATAGATGATAGTTATTTGGTTGATTTATTTGCAGTTTTCTTCACAAAGACGACTGATGAAATTTGGGTGAATGCCGTGCCAAATGATGTGTGGTCGCAACTGATTAAAGTGATGCGCTTTGACTTGGCCGATAAAGCGCTTAGTTTATCTTGTCAGCAGAACTTGTTTGCAGCATCGCAAGTACTTTCTTATAGAACCGCTGCACTTGGATTAGAGCCGGAGTTGTTGCGAAATTACCCTGAGCTAGAGCAGCATAGTTCACCATTTGTCATGCAGCAGGCTGAGTTGGCTGAGTTTATGGGGGCGCAAGATGTAGATGATTCGCACACAGATATCAAGCATATTTTGGTCATGTTGGATCAATGTAAGGTGATTGTTGCAAAAGTCAGAAGGAACAGTGCGCTTACCGGGACGAGTATTCATCTAACGCAACTGTTGCAACGCATACTAAGACAGATTGAACGACTAGAAGAGCTACTTGGTATTTTGCACTGCTTTCAACATGACCAACCTGCAGATACTGTGATTGTAAAATTGTTTAAGGACTTGGTTTACA
>Ga0208515_100120_pt1 | contig 27132 bp, 31 predicted proteins | sample LakWasMe99_LOW12_2_FD_183919 | JGI IMG/M metagenome (GOLD analysis project Ga0208515, IMG submission 183919) | Freshwater sediment methanotrophic microbial communities from Lake Washington under simulated oxygen tension - Sediment Metagenome... | ecosystem: Environmental > Aquatic > Freshwater >... | reverse complement strand
AACGCGCTAAACGTGCTGCGTATCTGGTCAACTAAGTTCAAGTCCATTTGTTTTGTGCTGATGAGGCTTTGTTCTGGAGCGTTGATAAAATCTTTATTCTAGCAGGGTTTTAAATTGGGAATTGCTGCATGAATTGCGCATGTTTGAATTCCCTCACCCCAACCCTCTCCAGCAGGAGAGGGAGCCAAGCCGCTTTGTAACTCATTGTATTTATAATTAAAAAAGTTGTGTAGATAGCTATGCCCGAAGGGAGAGGGGGACAAAAGCCGCAATCCGTGCCCGTGTCGAGTATATCCCCTTTCATCGCCGTGTCTTCAGACGCTCGTAAAGCCGGTAAGTCTCGAAAGACCTCACTCACCCATCAATTTTCGAAAAATACTCGACCAAGGCAATACCGGAGAGCTGTATAAATAGCCCTGCCCTTCGTCGCAACCTAAATCCATCAATCGCCTTTGCTGGGCTTGCGACTCAACACCCATCGCAATAACCTGTAAATGCAAGCCATGACCCAAGGCTATCACCGCGCGGGTAATGTCTTCGTCATTGGCGTTATTCAACACATCGACGACAAATGAACTATTAATTTTCAATTTTTTTACAGGAATACGTTTTAAGTTATTAAACGAAAAACAGCCCACGCCAAAGTCATCAATAGTCAAATCGATGCCTAACGCAACCAACCGATTGAGTGCTTTGATGGTTTGCTCGGAATTATCCATAAAACCGCTACCGGTAAGTTCCAGCTCAAGATAAGACGGATCAAGCCCGGTCGAACGTAATATCCGTTCAACCGTGGCAATAAAATCGGAACGTAAAAACTGAATCGCAGACACATTAACGACCATTTTATTGACCTGTAAACCCTCATCCAACCACCGGCTCATCTGCTTGCAGGCGTTTTGCAACACCCATTCGCCAAGCGCCACCACAAAACCGCTTTCCTCGGCAATGTCTATAAACTGCTTCGGCGACAGCAATCCCAGCGTTGGATGCATCCAACGCACCAAGGACTCAACGCCTACCAATTTTCCGGTTTTAAGACAAACCTGCGGCTGGTAATACAAAATCAATTCATTTTTCTCTATGGACTGGCGCAATGCGGATTCCAGGGACATTTTCTCAAAGGCTTCCGTGGTTAACTCCAGACTATAATATTGAAAGTTGTTACGCCCTTCTTTTTTGGCTCGGTACATGGCCGCATCGGCATTCTTAATTAACGTATCGGTATCGCGTCCATCTTGCGGAAACAGACTTATGCCCACGCTGGTCGATATTTTCAACCGGTATCCTTTAATATAAACGGGAGCATTAAAGGTCTCGATCAGCTTTTGCGCGAGCTTGGCGGGATTTTTAGCATCGGGAATATTTTCCATGAAGACTACAAACTCATCGCCGGCGTAACGTGAAACCGTATCTTCTTTTCTGACCAGGTTTTTTATGCGTTTGGCCACCTCTCTTAACAATCCATCGCCGACCGCATGACCGTAAGTATCGTTAATACCCTTAAAGCGATCCAGATCAAGGAATAATACTGCGGCCTGCGAACCCTCCCGCAATGCATTTTGCAAGGAATGATCGATACGATCCTTCAACAACAATCGGTTCGGCAGCTTGGTCAATGGATCATGGTAGGCCAAAAAACCCAGATGATTCTGGGCTTTCTTAAAATGCGTTATATCCATAAACACATGGACATAGTGGACTGTCTCGCCGCTTGAATCCTTTACCTCGCTAACGGTAGTCCATGAGGGAAAATCCACGCTGCTTTTATGACGACGCCATATCTCGCCCTGCCAGCTATTGACGGTTCCGGTAAGATCGCTTAATTCGACATCGACTTTTAGATTATTTTTCTGCGAGTGCAAGAAATACGCGCTCTTCCCGTAAACGTCCTGCTGGGTAAAGCCGGTTATCGCGGTAAAGGCCTCATTAATCGAAATGATGTTTTTGTCTTTATCGGTAACAAATATGCCCTCTCCGATATTGTTGAAAATCACCGATGCCATACTCAACTTGCCTTCGGACTGCTTTTGCCGGGTAATATCGGTCAATGTCATTAATACCTGATGAGGCTGACACTCGCCTACCCTGAATTCGGGCACGGCATTAACGACAACCCAAAGATAATTTTGCCGTTCCGCATTAAACAGCCCCATGACCACGCCTTCCACGGGCTTTCCCGTACGCAAAGCCAACATTGAAGGCTGTTGCTCTTCCGGGAAAACAGAACCGTCTTCATTGATCACCTTAAAGCAGGAATCAACAAACTTACGCCCGATGACGATATCGCGAGGAAGCCCCAGCAGTTGTTCGGCAGCATGATTGACCGACATCACAATACCCGCCGCATCCAGATAAATAACGCTCTGGTCGATATTTTCAAATAAACTGCGATATTTGGCCTCGCTAACCCGTAAGGTATCGATAGCCAAACTGCGATTCGTTAATTGAGGCATAATAAAAAAAAACGAAGCAAATACCCCGAAGTCTTCCTTAAGTTTTTCGAACATTGCATTTCTACTCCTTTGGATAACAAAACAATCCAGCATTTGATTGGGTAATTTCCAAGAATCAAGTCATCTTTTTAAAAAGCACTCCGGCAACCCTCAATAAAAAACATACTGTAGAACAGTTCCAGGAGCTTGCGCTTAGCAGGGAGCTATCCCGGCTAAAAACCATTCGAAAACACACCGCGATGTCCGATAAAACTACAGCCGGCCTGAGCCGCCTGCTGCTTCAACGAAAAAATCGCGGTTTCTTAGCTTCCGCATGGGCATTTTTCTTTGCCTTGGTTTTTACTTCTTTGTAATATTCAGCCTCATCATTCATAAATTGCTTTTCCTTCAGCTCAATATCAATGCCGGGAATTGTATATTGCCGGATTGTAGCCAACCGTTGTATATCCTCTTCTAAATGAGTCGTTGCCATATCGCTCTCCGGACTTTCTAACATTGCCCCTCCTAAGAATTGCCTGAAACCCGGCAGCCCTTATAACAAGCGCTGTTAGCTTAAAAAAAGCTTACTGCGCTTGCCGGGCGCGCCATCAATTTACGGCTAAATCTTATAGCAAAGAAAATAGCTGAAAAATTCGTACGCATACCTAAGTAATATTGCTTATGTATTTTCACTCAGTAATGGCTTACATTATTGATGCGTCTTAAAAATAAACCGCTCATAAGGGAATTGATTGACGCTTAAACATTAAAATTAAAAGAATCATTACTTACAAATATCCGTATGTTTTATCAAATCAGTTGGTTTTGTTACCGTTGGCTGTCGAATGCCAATAGATTCCAGTGTTCCACAACAATTTTGATTGCAGAGAGGCATGTCAAGCAAACTTACAAATTGAGTTTTTTTATCTAAAATATATAAAGTAGCCCTACAAAATAACAGACTAATTCTGTACAACCTGCCATATTAGTGAAAAAAATCAATCAAATAAGATAGCAATTCTGAAGTGTTTATTGCTGCGAATTATCTTATTTAGCCAACCTGCAGAAACGGATACCGGTTTATGAGCAAGTCACCTAATGGACATCTGAATACTGAAAGTCTTAACGACAAAGCAGCGGCTTTACTCGCTAAGCACCGTGAAACCATCCGAGTGCAAGCTGAAATCATGTTGCAACACTCCGAAGCCGATATTGCCCGCATGTCGACAAACGACATTCAAAAGCTGCTGTTTGAATTTCAGGTTCATCAAATAGAACTGAAAATGCAAAACGAAGAATTAAACAGGGCGCACCATGAACTAACGGCATCCCGCGATACCTACGCGCAACTTTATGATTCGTCTCCTGTAGGTTTCCTGACGCTAAATGAAGCGGGGATCATCCAGAAAGCCAATATTGCAGCCGCCGCCCTGTTGGATTGCCCAAAAGAAGATCTTATCGGCAAGCGCTTGGGGAAATTTATTCACCCTTTCGATCAGGATAATTATTACTTGTTTATCCATCGCCTTTTAGCCCAAAAAACCGGTCAAGACTTTAACGCCAATAGCAAAGATACCGGGACTTGGCCCACTCATCCAGAATGCAAGTACTTTCAACTTTGCGCGGATGCATCGCAACCCGGCGATCAAAACAACGGACTAACCTATATTGAATGCTACGCCAGGGTCGTTTACAACGATAAAAACGCGTTGCACATATGCCTGACCATAAATAACATCACCGAACGCAAGCAAGCGCAAGAAACCGTCGCCTACCTTAATGAAAAACTGGAAGAAAAAGTTCGCCGACAAACCAGCGAACTGATTGTAACTAATCTGAGTTTAATGAAAAAAGTTGAAGAACTCCGCCGCTCCAAACACCAACTGCTGGAACGGGAAGCCAAACTCAATTCCATTTTCAATGCGTCAGTAGAAGGCATTATCACTATTAACATGTCCAATATCATTGTATCCGCCAATGCCGCGGTAGAAACCATTTTCGGCTATAAACCGGAAGAGCTGATTGATTGCCGCATTAACGATCTGATACCGTCATCGCTAAAAGAAATGGATGATTCCAGCTTGCCTAATGCCGTAAGACTGACCGGTCAAATTCAGGAAGTCGAAGGCATTCACAAAAACGGTTTTACGGTGCCCCTGGATCTGTCCATCGCCGAATTTTCGGTCGATAACGTGCATTACTTTACCCATATTGTGCGCGATGTGAGTTTGCGCAAACGCCAGGAACAACAAGACAAGGAACATCTGGACGAACTCGCGCACGTCACCCGCCTTGGGCTGATGGGCGAAATGGCGTCAGGCATCGCCCATGAAGTCAACCAACCGCTGTCCGCGATTTCCAGCTATACCCAAGTCAGTTTAAATCTCATTAACACTGAAACCCCGGATCTGGTAAAACTCACCGAGATCCTGTACAAAACCCAGCAGCAGGCATTACGCGCAGGACGGATAATTCACCGCATGAGAGAGTTCCTTAAATCCCATGTAAAACATCGTTCAACCGCCGAGATTAACAACTTGATTCATGAAGCGGTCAGCCTGTGCATTGCCGACTTTAAACAACATGGCATAAAACTCATCTTTGAGCTGGAAAACAATCTGCCGCCTATTTATGTCGATCATGTCCAAATCGAGCAAGTCCTCATAAACCTGATCCGCAACAGTATTGATGCATTAAAAACCTTGCCGGCAAAACAACAACGCCACTTAGCGATTCATAGCCGATTAACTCCCAATAACAGCATACAGGTCAGAGTGAAAGACAATGGACCGGGGCTTGATATAGACCAACAACAAAAAATATTAACTCCATTTTACACCACCAAAGCGAACGGCATGGGCATGGGGTTATCCATCAGCCGTTCGCTTATAGAAGCCCATGATGGATCGTTGCATTTCAATAGCCAATCCGGAAAAGGCACCACGTTTTATTTCATTCTACCCATTACGGAGAAAACATGATGAGCATTAACAACTCGACACCTCTCGTTTATTTAGTTGACGATGAGTTCGCAATACGTGACTCACTGACACTCTTAATTGAATCGACAGGCCATGCGGTCAAGAGTTTTGAATCCGCCGAAGCATTTTTGAATAACTATGTTCCCGATAAACCGGGATGCCTGCTCTTGGATGTCCGAATGCCGTTAATGACCGGCCACGAACTTCAGAGCGAATTATCGAACAGGGGGATTAACATCCCGATTATATTTATCAGCGGTCATGCCGATATTGCCGACTCGGCCAAAGCATTCAGAGCCGGGGCTGTCGATTTTCTGGAAAAGCCGTTTAATAACGAGGTATTACTGGAACGCATCAATGAGGCCATTAAAAAGGACATTGCGTTCAGGGAAGAATGTGTCAAAAAACGCCGTATACAAGATCGCATCGACCATTTAACGACAAGGGAAAAAGAAGTGCTGGGACTGATCGTCAAAAGCCACTCCAATAAGGAATCCGCAAAAATACTCAACATCAGCAATCGCACCGTAGACGTACACCGGGCCAGCATCATGGAAAAAATGCAGGCTGAAAATGTCGCCGAACTGATAACGATGGTCATTTATTGCGAAACGCCGAGCAGCACCGCACTGGAAGAAAGGTTTCACTGATAATCGTATCGTGCCGGTCGGAAAGGTTGTTATGCAGACCTTCCAGGTTTTTTAAAACATGGAAGGTCTAGCCGCCCGCCTCTTCGGCAAGGCCCGGTTCAGCACGAACGCTTGATGTCTTTATATCGCTTGACCAGCAAAAAGCCGGCCCACAGCAGCGACAGCGCCATGATTGCGGAACCGATCATAAAGATCGCTTTAGCCAGGGAGTGGTCGTATTGCAAAAGCCCCGACTCGGTCAAAAGATACTGCCAATCGTGAAAACCGTAAGGCGCCGAATGACCGAAATTACCGCCCAACAACGGCAACTGCCCTGCTCGCGCATCGTTCATATACGGTGCAATATCCAGGAAGTTTTCGCCGACCCACCATAACGCCACCGATGCGCCGAAAGGATCGCGTGTTTTAAGCAATAACACGCCCGTGCAGATTGCCGGCATTAACAGCTGGCCCAGCGTTCCGCCTAATGACGTAATAAATGCGCCGAACGGCCTGAAAACAATATGTCCCGCCTCATGAAAAGGCAGATTGACCCGATGTAAAAAAGAGTTTCCAAGCTCATTGCTTTCGATAGATGGGCTTATAAGCTGCCAGCTCCAAATAATGAGACCGGCAAGAATAATCGCCCTGCCTATAACATGCGCCAACGTGATTTGCTGCGTCTCCTGAAACAGCAATTGCCTCAACGGCCGGGTTTCATCTTCGTTATAAAGCGTCACAATGGGCGGCCGGATAGTTTGTCGGGCCTCTTGTTCAGGATGATATTTCAGATACTTCTCGAATACGATGCCGCAATGAGGACAAATTTCACTTTGCACATGCAGCTCATTTAGGCATTTGGGACAGTTCATGGTCTTTTTGACAGGTTATGATTATTCTTGTGCATGACTAAGAATTTTTTACCTCGAAAATCACAAAGCTTATGTTTTCTTCGCGTTCTTCGTGGTGAAAAATCGCCCATAAGAGTTCCTGTGGTATATTTCATCGAGATTCGTTCAGCTTAAGATTTTAACCACTTACACCCGTTTTCAGGAGATAAGATGCCAAAACCCGTCACCCCTTTGTTGGCAGCCGATATTTTAATCGAACTCATCGACCAGCCCGATCGGCCGTTCGTGCTGATCGAACGCGCCTATCCGCCTTACGGTTGGGCGGTGCCTGGCGGTTTTGTCGATGTCGGCGAAACCGTTGAACATGCCGCGATGCGCGAAGCCAAGGAAGAAACCTGTCTCGATATTACCCTGACCGCCTTACTAGGCATCTATTCCAATCCCGAACGCGACTCCCGCAACCATACCGTCACCGCCGTCTATATTGCCGAAGCCTCCGGCATGCCGCGGGCCGCCGATGATGCAAAAAATTTCGGCCTTTTTACCTTCGACAATCTTCCCGCCGTGCTGGCATTCGACCATGCCCAAGTTGTGGAAGATTATAAAAATTACCGGATGACCGGAAAAGTTACGCCGTTACGGGTCTATTAATAGTTTGGCCGGCCATATAAGCGAATTATCAAGCGATGGCTTTAGTTGGCGGCACTCGTATTTTGTTCAGCCATTGCACTGCGATCAATAAAAATATTGATTAGAAAATACCAGCCAATCAGCATTGAAATAATTAACAGAGCGATCGTTAAATTTTTTTTAACGGATGTGTTACTTACTCGGCGCTTTTTAGGTTTTTTGGATATTTTCAGGCCATTAAAGCCACACTCATGATTTGAACAACTGTAACGATTAATGGCAATAAGATAATTGATTAACTTGTCAAATGCGTTACGGTGAATTCGGTGTAAAGGCGAACCGCAGTGAGTACAGTTTTTGATTTTTCCTGGGAAGACTTTTGCTGTCATGGTATTTATTTGAAATTTTAAAGTTTATTTTTATAGTAACAGTTTTTTTTAAAATTATTAACGATCAAATTAACAGCTGGATTTATTTTTCTTGGGCGCGGTAAATATCGACATAACTTCCCTAAGTCTGTTCATTTCGTAGCGGTCGCCATGCCCAAGACACTGCTAGTCCTTAGTCAGGCATTTTCACTTCGGCATGTCCTCCACCGGCGGACAGCTGCAAAACACATGCCTGTCGCCGTAAACATTATCGATACGCCCGACCGGCGGCCAGTATTTATCATCATGCTGATCGCTGTTCGGAAAAAAGGCCTGTTGTTTGGAGTAAGGCAGTGTCCATTTTTCCAGCAGCAAACGGTGAGTGTGCGGCGCATTGTGCAGCAGGTTGTTTTCGGCATCGGCGGCGCCGGTTTCTACGGCGTTGATTTCCTCGCGGATGGCGATTAGGGCATCGCAAAAACGGTCGATCTCGGCTTTATCTTCGCTTTCGGTCGGTTCTATCATCAAGGTGTCGGCGACCGGGAACGACACGGTGGGCGCATGAAAACCGTAGTCGATCAGGCGTTTGGCGATGTCTTCGACGGTGACGTTGCAGGTCTTTTTAAAGGCGTGGCAATCGATAATGCATTCATGCGCCACCCAGCCGTTTTTACCGGTGTATAAAATCGGGTAATGCGGCGCTAAACGCTTGGCGATGTAATTGGCGTTCAGGATCGCGGTCAATGTCGCGCGTTTTAATCCGGCTGCGCCCATCATCGCGATATACGCCCAGGAAATAGTGTAAATACTGGCCGATCCCCAAGGCGCGGCGGATACTGTGCCGATAGTGCCGTGCTCGCCTTTGGCCGGATTGACGCCTTCGACGACCGGATGGTCGGGCAAAAACGGTGCCAGATGCGCGCCCACGCCTATCGGGCCGACGCCGGGACCGCCGCCGCCATGCGGAATGCAAAAGGTTTTATGCAGGTTAAGATGGGCGACATCGGCGCCGATTTTACCGGGACGGCTCAAACCCACCAGCGCATTGAAGTTGGCGCCGTCCAGGTAAACCTGCCCGCCATGCCGGTGAATCAGCTCGCAGATTTCCCTGAACGCCTGTTCGAACACGCCGTGCGTGGACGGATAGGTAATCATCAACGCGGCCAGCGTGTCGTGATATTCGGCGGTTTTGGCGCGCAAATCGTCCAGGCTGACGTTGCCGTTGTCATCGCAGGCGACTACCACGACTTTAAGCCCGGCCATCGTAGCGCTGGCCGGATTGGTGCCGTGTGCGGAAGCCGGTATCAGGCAGATGTTGCGCTGCGCATGGCCCCTGACTTCATGGTATTTGCGAATCACTAACAGACCGGTATATTCGCCTTGCGAACCGGCATTGGGTTGCAACGAAAAAGCGTCGAAGCCGGTCAGGTCGCACAGCATGTCTTCCAGCTCGGCAAACATTTGTTGATAGCCGTGAGTCTGGTACAGCGGCGCGAATGGGTGCAGTGCGTTAAACTCATAATAGGAAATGGTCTGCATTTCCGTCGCGGCGTTCAGCTTCATGGTACAGGAGCCCAGCGGAATCATCGAGCGATCCAGCGCTATGTCGCGCCGGGCTAACCTTCGCATATAGCGCATCATTTCGGTTTCGGAATGGTAGCGGTCGAACACCGGATGTTGCAGGAATTGATCTTTACGCAACAAGGTTTCAGGGATGCATTCGCCCACTGTCGCATCCAAGCCGTTGATGTCGGGCAGATCGGCGGTGGCTGTGGCAAACACCTGCCAGACATCTCTTAAGTTTTCCCGCGTAGTAGTTTCGTCCAGCGATATGCCGATATGATCCGCATCGATGACACGCAAATTGATATTGGCTTCCGTAGCCTGGGCGGCGATGCGTTTCGCCCGGTTCGGGGTGCTGACCACCAAGGTATCGAAGTAACGCTCGCTCAACACTTGATGGCCCAGTTCGGTAATGCCGGCGGCCAGGATTTGCGTGTAGCGATGCACCCGGCCTGCAATCAGGCGCAAGCCTTCCGCGCCATGATAAACCGCGTAAAATCCGGCGATCACCGCAAGCAGCACTTGGGATGTGCAGATATTGCTGGTGGCCTTGTCCCGGCGGATATGCTGCTCGCGGGTTTGCAGCGCCATGCGCAAGGCAAGCTGGCCGTGACTGTCTTGGGACACGCCGATAATACGGCCGGGAACCGAGCGCTTATATTCGTCCTTGGTCGCGAAATACGCGGCATGAGGCCCGCCGTAACCCATCGGCACGCCAAATCGCTGGGAGTTGCCGACCACTATGTCGACGCCGAATTCGGCAGGCGGTTTCAGCAGCACCAGCGCCAGCAAATCCGCAGCGACCGTGACCAGCGCCGATTTGGCCTGGGCGATGGCGGTAACGGCGGACAAGTCTTTTATTTCGCCGTTACCGCCGGGATATTGCACCAGCAGCGCAAAAAAATCGTATTGCTCCAGATCGCGATAAGGATCGGCAACGATAACCTCATAGCCCAGGGAGCGGGCGCGGGTCTTGATTACCGCTATAGTTTGCGGATGACAGTCCTGGTCCACGACTATGCTGTTGGCTGTGCTTTTGGACAAGCGCCGCGACATGGTCATCGCTTCCGCCGCCGCGGTGGCCTCATCCAGCAGCGAGGCATTGGCGAGCGCCATGCCGGTTAAATCGATAATAACTTGCTGAAATGTCAGCAGCGCTTCCAGCCGTCCTTGGCTGACTTCGGCCTGATAAGGCGTGTAAGCCGTGTACCAGGCCGGGTTTTCCAGCACATTGCGCTTAATCACCGCCGGCATGATCGTATCGTAATAACCCATGCCGATCATCGAGGTGAACACTTTATTGCGTTCACGCATTTTGCGCAGATGCTTGATCACCGCGCGTTCGCTGACCGTTTCGGTCAGCTTTAGCGGCTCATGATTGAGGATATTGGCCGGAATGGCCAACTCGATAATGTCTTCCAGTTCGTTGACCCCCAGCTCAGCCAGCATATCTTGGGTCTGCTGCGGATTGGGGCCGATGTGGCGGTTGATGAAATTACCGCGCATTTCCAGTTGCGCTAAACCAGGGCGAGATGTAGTCATGATGGGTAACCACTCAGCGTTAGAAAAGTAGAATTCGGAGAAAAGCCATTGTCCAACGAAAGACACGAAAAGAATAGACGGACAAAGGTCAGGATCGGCCCGCCACTATGCTGAAATCTGGTCTTTTCGCCCTATCCTATGGTAACGATGGGGAACAAAAGGCAATGGCGTCACCGTAACGCTAATACGGTGTTCGCGAACCGTGGTGTACAACGGGCTGCCCAAGTCGACGGTATACGGGTCGAGCAGCGCCATAGCAATCGGCCGCTCCAGGCTGGGCGAAAAACTGCCGCTGGTTACATAGCCCACGGCGATACCTTCGCTGCTACAAATGATACCGCCTTCCCGCACCGGTATTTTGCTATCGATCAGCAAGCCGACGCGAATTTTTTCCGGTCCGCCTTGCAACTGAGCCAGAATTTTTTCGGCTCCGGGAAAGTGGTTATCGGTTTTTCTAATCAGCCACTGGAGATCGGCCTCTACCGGCGTAATCGACTCATTCAGTTCATGGCCGTACAAGCATAGACCCGCTTCCAGGCGCAAGGTATCCCTGGCCGCCAAACCTATCGGTTCTACCTCGTCTTCGTCCAGAAACAGGCGGGCAAGTTGCTCCGCATAATGATGGCCTACCGAGATTTCAAAACCGTCTTCGCCGGTATAGCCGCTACGGCTGATGTTGCATTTGATGCCCTTGATATTTGTGCCGCAGGCTTGCATAAAGGACAGTTCAGCGGCGTGCGCAGAAAACTTTTCCATGACCGATGCGGCGGCAGGACCCTGCAAGGCGAATAAAGCCTGGCCGGTCAATTCATTAAAACAACACCGTCCTCCTAAATGGCTATACAGGTGCTTAAAATCCTTGTCTTTGCAGGCGGCATTGACAACAATCATCAAACCCGTGTCGATACGGGTAATGATGATGTCATCCATAATCCCGCCCTCGTTATTGGTTAATACCGTGTATTTCTGATCGCCGGATTTAAGTCCGGAAATATCGCTGGCTATCAATTGCCCAAGTTCATAAGCCGCATCATCGCCCAAAATCAGACACTGCCCCATATGGGAAATATCGAAAAAACCTGCATGACTGCGGCAATGCAGATGTTCGTGCAACGTACCTTTGCCGTATTGCACCGGCATAAGATAGCCTGCAAACGGCACCATTCTGGCGCCCAGCTCAAGATGCAGATTGTAAAGCGACGTTTGTTTTAACATGGAAAATTTATCTTCGCGTGTGAGCAAGCCTGTAGTTTAGCCATTTGTTCGATTATTTACCACGAACAGCGTGAAGAACATGAAGAAAAAAACATAACGGCCATAACGCACCAATACGGAGAACTACCCGAGTCCCCTGTCCAAGCCGCCCACTGCTGACTTGTTTTAGTTTTTTAGATTAAAGCCATAGCTTGTATAATCCCCGCTTTATTTCGGCTTGTTATCTTGCTGCATTCACTTCTTATTTAAAATCTCAGAGAACTCTATGGCGCTGTATTGTGGAATCGTTGGTTTACCCAATGTTGGAAAATCGACCTTATTTAATGCCCTAACCCGTGCAAAAATCGCGGCCGAAAATTACCCTTTCTGCACCATCGACCCCAATGTAGGCGTAGTTCCCGTGCCTGACTCCCGGATGGACAAGCTGGCGGAAATTGTAAAACCCGAACGTACGCTGCCAACCACCATTGAGTTTGTAGACATCGCAGGACTGGTTGCCGGAGCCTCCAAAGGCGAAGGCTTGGGCAACCAGTTTTTAGCCAATATTCGCGAGACGGACGCCATTGCCCATGTAGTACGCTGCTTTCAGGATGATAACGTCATCCATGTCGCCGGAAAAATCGATCCGCTCTCCGACATCGAAGTCATTAACACGGAATTGGCCTTGGCCGATATGGCTTCCGTTGAAAAAGCCTTGCTGCGCGCGAGCAAAGCGGCCAGAACCGGCAACAAAGACGAACAGGCAAAAAAAGACGTGCTGGAAAAAGTTTTCAAGCAACTGGACTCGGGCGAACCGGCGCGAACCCTGCCGTTAACCGAGGACGAAAAAGCCCTGATCAGGGATCTGTGCCTGATGACGCTCAAACCGGCCATGTACATTGCCAATGTTCAGGACGACGGCTTTGAAAACAACCCATTACTGGATAAAGTGCAAGCGCTGGCCGAAAAAGAAGGCGCGATGGTGGTGCCGATCTGCGCCGCCATAGAAGCGGAAATAGCCCAACTGGACGAGGAAGAAAAGCAAGAATTCCTGGACGATCTGGGCCTGGAAGAACCCGGTTTGAACCGTGTCGTAAGAGCCGGATACAAACTGTTGAACCTCGCGACCTATTTCACTGCGGGCGTCAAAGAAGTCAGGGCCTGGACGATTCCGGTCGGAGCGACCGCGCCGCAGGCGGCCGGTGTCATTCACAGCGATTTTGAAAAAGGCTTCATTCGCGCCGAAGTCATCGCCTACCAGGATTTCATCGACTATAAAGGCGAACAGGGCGCCAAAGACGCCGGTAAATGGCGGCTTGAAGGCAAAGACTATATCGTTAAAGACGGCGACGTAGTGCATTTCAGATTCAACGTTTGACAAAGCAAGAGCGGGTACTTATAATTCCCGCTCTTTAAAAGACCTGTCAAATGGCGATGTAGCTCAGCTGGTTAGAGCACGGGATTCATAACCCCGGGGTCGGTGGTTCAAGTCCACCTATCGCCACCATACAAATCAAAGGGTTACACATAGTTTTAACCCTTAGTTTTTCTAAATGTAGTATTTCTGTCTACATCGACCGCCAAGTTTTCAGCATACTGTTCAAGATGAACGCTCGACAAATGAGCGTACTTCAAAACCATAGAAATATCCGACCAACCACCGAGTTCCATAAGCACTTGCAAAGGCGTACCATTCTGTACATGCCAACTCGCCCAAGTATGGCGTAAATCATGCCAACGGAAATTTTCAATCCCAGCCCTGGACAATGCTTTTCTCCAAGCATGATTATTAGCACGAGTAACCGGATTTCCTTGATACGTAAATACATAAACATCATGCTTACCGACTTGCTCACGAACCAGAGCAATAGCGTCATCATTCATCGGAACCGAAAAAGATTTTCCACCCTTGGCCTGATCGGCATAAATCCAAAGACAACGCCGAGACAAATCAACCTGAGACCAACACAAAGCAGTAACATTAGACTCACGTAAACCAGTAGCCAAGGAAAAATTAACCATAGTCAACAAATGCAAAGGCAACTCACTTACAAGCCGTGCATGTTCATCACGAGTAAGCCAACGAACGCGTTTGACCGGCTCAGGCAATAACCTGATTTTAGGAGCTGAATCAAGCCATTCCCAATCGATACAGCAATTCAGTATCGACCGCAAAAGCTCCAATGTGCGATTAACAGTACTATTGCTAACGCCTTGGGATAGTTTAGAAACCCGAATAGCGTCAACCTTATCACGAGTAATTTCATGTACGCATAAACCCGATAAATGCTGATCAAGCCAACGCAACTTGAATTTATCGGTTTCAATGCTTTTTTTGTGCAAATGCTCGGTTAACCAACGAATAACAACCTCTGGCCAAGTACGACGTTGTTTAGATCCAAGATGCTTTATACGCCAAGCTTCGGCTTTTAACCGATCATGAAGTTCCTGTGCATCTTGACGGTTTACAGTCGCAGCAGTTCTTTGTATTTTGCTTCCGTCAGGTGCGGTGAACTGTATCCACCAAATTTGGCCACGCTTATAGATTGACATTGTTCAATATCCTTTGGTTGATCATCGACTACCGTCAAGGTGTCATTTACAGAAAGTGGATAACGGCCAGAAACCCAGTCGGCTAGATGCTCACAGACGAAAATCCAACGTTTTCCAGCCTTACGGCCAGGAATTAATCCAAGTTTCGCCTTTCGCCTCAAAACTTCGGGGTTCATTTTAAGGAAATCGGCAGCTTCATCTATGTCAAAAATCTGCATTAGTTTTAATTCCGTTTAAATTAAAAAATGTCTATCTTCACCAATGGCCTGAACGGCCTGAGTATCAGATAAACGTGAAACAGGTTTAAAAAATTTATCGCGAGCTTGCTGTTTTATCGGTTCGTTATTCTTGCACACAGTTTCAACATGCTTTCTCAAGCATTCCGCCGAGCAAAATACGGTTTGATTCCAGATTAAAGCTGTTTTAAGCAATGATCGGCCCGGACAAACGGAGCACGGAACAATAGAAAAAAGGTTACTCACCCTTGAATTCCACCAAGAATCGATAATTGTTATAACCACTGATGCCATAAAAGCGGCACAACGTAGAAAAAAATAAAAACGAAATACAACAGAACAAGACACACAATTAAAGCAGATCGAATGTTATAAAGAAAAGTACTCATGCCGCTTTACCCACTAATCGCCGCCGTTCCAAGCCCTGTTTAATCTGATCACGAATATCATCGTCATCTAATCCCCGGTTCCGGTAATACGTTTGTATTTCCGGCCATATATGCAAGCGGTGAATCTGTCGCATTACGTGCCTTACTGTGCATTCATTACGGCGAGCCATGATTGACACTAAGTTGCCAATAACGGAGGTGATGTTTCTAGCGATAGGGTCTACGGCTTCTTTTTTTTTGCGCGTTATTTTGACACCTTGAGCAGGGACTTTGAAGATGACGTCTTGCATTAGTAATTGCCAAAATGGGTTTAGATAACCACGGGCATCCCCATTGATCATTAGCCGGTTTCGTTCCAAGGCGTAGCGCCATAGGTCGGTTAGGTGGTCGGCAACTTGGTTAAAGCCTTCGAATTCGATACCCAGGCCCAAGCCTATTTCACGGATAACGGTATGGTGAAGCCTCGCTTCTATGCGCCGCACTGGCTGGATATTGTCATAAGCGCCTAATGAATAGATATTCCATTCTTCGTGGAAATAATCCACTTTGTCGGATTTGACTATTTCATAGCTTTTGTCGTAGATTGCCATCTGAATACCCAAGGGCTTACCGATCAGATAATTCTTTCCCTGGTCACTCGCCCCGTAACTAGCAATAGCATCACAAAAATCTGATAAATCCAGAGAAGCAATACCGTCAAAAACTCTAACTGTCCGAGAGCTTGTAATAAAATTCTGAATAAAATCAACCGGCAGGTTAAAGCCTTGATAATCACAAGCAAGATGCACGGCAACTCCCTTGGCTAATGGTTCTTCTAAGAAAATACGAGACAAGCCAACAAATTCGCCATGAAGGTATTCCCATATTTGGGCGGTTGTGCGCTGGGATATGAAGTGCGGCGACAATTCAACTTTAAGATGAGAGCCTTCGCTATCCATTTTGCCGTACCAGCTACCAAACAGGATAACTAAGCCAACAGCGTTGTTTTGCATCTTATAGCGATAACCGCCTGTTTTGCCCATCCGTGAAAAATGCCAACGGTCATCATTAACCAGGTCATTTGCGGTTAACCGGATGTATTCGTCTTTGTTTTCAACATGTTGCTCAAGCTTAGTAATGAAAGAAGCTTTGGGTACACCATGAAACAGCTGTCTTACTGTATCCACCGAGGCACCAACAATATTGACGCTTGAAAGATCAGTAATATTAGCGTTAGCAGCAAACAATAAACCGTTCTGATCTTCGTCAGAACCAAGAGCAAGGGATTCAAGAGAAAAGCGTTGGTTTAAATTCATGTTATCGGCTCTAATGGGCTTCGTGTTGTTGTTATCTGTTACGTGATACAGGGGCGTAACAGCCTTTTTGGTACTTTTAATTTTTTGCGACCGCTGTTTAGTCAGTCGTTACCAGCTTCATCAATGGGAAGGAAAACTAGATTACGCGCGTCTTGCCGTTCGTTCATCATTCCCTCAATCACTCGCTCAATCGGAGTTATTAGCGCGGCACCGGGGGAGGGGGTGTACCGTTCCTTCGCCACGTCGCCTATTCAAAAATTTTAAAGCCCAGGGAACCCGGAAATTTTTTGCAACTCGCTTGTCCCAACCTCAAACAGGCAAAAAACTTCACCCTAAACTTTAAAATTTTTGGCCGCCGTGAATGCTCAGTCAGATACACCCCCTCCCCCGGTGCCGCGTCTAATAACTAACCTCAATCACTCATTCAATCGATCAATCTTCACTCACCGCAAGACGCGCTTCTTAAACTCTCTATCGACTTTAAAAATCTTTCTGTTACTCAATTTCAAAACGTTCCGAAATTAACCGATAAAAGCGGGGGGAGGTGCGAATGCGCCTATATACATTGGTTTAAACCTATAATCACTTTAGGCGCATCCACACCTCAAGCCCATGACACGAATAAGGTCAAGGTTATCTAAAATGATGTCTCGATAAGAGGACGAATTCGCACCTCCCCCCGCTTTTATCTATCTTGCGTGTGTAATGGCATTCATGTCAGCGAGAAACAAAGTTACTGTTCACAGGATGACGTGTTACGCCTTCGCTTCTTTCTATAGGAAAGGCTGTAACCGGATAACGTTTGTCGCCCTTGCGCAGTAGGAGACCATAGGGTTTACGCTCGACGATGTATCCAAAAGCAACAATCTGAGGTATGTTCAAACTTTCAAAGACTTTATTGGACGTATCAATAAATTCTATCTGAGCGACCATTTTGTTTTTTTTCGGCGACTCAACAAGAGCCACCAGACGCGGCCTATAGTCGGTTAAGTACTTTTCCAAATAATCAGCGTCCATAGGCGGCCCCGACTTAGGTTTGGGCTCAGGCTGAGGAGCCGGTTCCTTAGTGGGTTGATTCTTTGCAGGAGAAGATTGTCGTATTTCTGCTACTGGTGCCGGTGCGACTTTGACCGGTGAGTTTCGTCCGGACAAGAAGCCGTACAAATAATAAATAGCGAAACAAAACGCAACCAAAAACAAGGGGATATAGAATGTAAAAGCGGCCGACTTAAAAACGTTTGTCCTGTCGTCTTTATGAGCATCTATCGATTCGACGCCTTCAGTGTGCGAAGCATAAAGACCAAAATATTTTTTATCATATGTGCCTTTGCCGGAACGCAGCTGAACAAATTTGCCTGTCTGCTGTTTATAGGTTGTCCAGGTATATGCATCCGGTTGACCAACGGCATCACGTTTCACGAAACGGATTAATGTATCTATGCGCCGCTTCCATAACATGTGACAATCCCTTGAGTCTTGGCCCATGCAGACTATGTCTATGCCGCGATGCCGATGCTGAGTAACGAATTCTGTTATGCCCGCATCAAGAGTCGCTTTGCCAGCCGGAAAAAAATCTTGCAGCTCATCAAGGATAACCAGAGAGTCGTTCGCAACATGTACTTGAACATCTTTCACCTGCTCTTTCGTCAATTGACGCAGTAAGTTTTTTATTACAGGTAAAGGGAAACCTGTTACTTCTGCAAATTTTTCATGATTGAGACCTTCGATATAAGCATAAACCATGCGGCCTTTTTGGAGGGCGGGGATTATTTGGTTTATGGCCGCTTCGTAGCTTTTGCCTGACCCCGGAAGGCCTTCGTGGAAGATAATCATAATATGCCTTTAATTATCATAATTGTTTTAACAACCGCCCAAATGCCCATGCCGCACACTAATATTTTAAATGCCTCAGGAACGCCACAGCGGTTAACAACATAAATAAGCCCCGGCGAATAAGTTGCTATCGTGTTCCACGCCCATTGGAATTTATCCGCCAGTTCGCCCGCATGAGATGCCCCGCCAAGGCAATAAGAACAACTTTCAGCCGCCCAATTCAAAACCCACAAAAGTGCCTCAAATCCTTTTTTTAGGAGCCAAATTGGAACATCGGCAACCCATAAACGTAACGATTCAAAACCATTAGTGATAAAGGTACGAACCGCATCATAGTAGTTTTCAATGGTGTCTAAGATTGCCGTAAAAAAGCTTTTCACCGATGCAAAAGCGTCAATGAAAAAGAATATAAACTTGTCGTAATAATTCGATATTGTGTCGATGACGCCCTGCATATATCCTCCTATGACTTAAAGCCAGAAATAATAATTCTAAAAACCATAAACACCGCAGAGGCTTGAACAAGTGCGCTAATCATCGGGAAAATACCGTCCATAAATTCATTACACAAAGGCGAAACGGGGATAGCTTGCATGTTCATAACTGCCGGAATCGTCCAGATAGGACAGGCACCACCAGGAATAGACACGTTAAAGATTTTCTGGCTAAAGCCCATCAATGGCGAATCCTTTACGCTATTAACGTTCGTTTGAAAAACTCCTTCATAAGTGTCTGTTGTGGCCTCGTACCATTTGCCTAGGTTTGGATTTGTATTTTTTCCACGACCTGTAAAAGTACCCATTCCGGCACCTGTAGAAGCGCCAGTGCCTTTTGCTTTACCACTTAGGCGGCTAGCAATCTCACGAGCCGTGTCTTCTGTAGCCAATCCAGCAGTGGAACCGCCCGAGGTCGTGGTGGTCGTCCCGGTGTTATTAGTCACCGATGTTTGCGTGGACGTTGAACCATCACTGTGCGTTATGGTTGTGGTGCTGGTGCTAGTACCCGTCACCGCGGCTGTAGTTGTGGCTGGTGCTTTTGGATGAAGATCAGGAACAACCGGTTTGTTATGAACATCCGCACACGTGAAGAATGTCCCAGGACCGCATTTTTCTATGCCTGTAGCTCCCGGAGCAGTGACTACAGGAAGCTTAGGGTCACAAGGATAAGAATAGGAGGTGTTACAAGCTACACCGGCTTTATAACTCTGAGGGTTATATTGGTCGTCGGACGGTGACTGACTACTTTCTGAAGCCGCTGTTGTGGTGTTGTCTTTCATGATGCAGGTCGGCACACCGTTGACGTATCCGGTAGTTTCAACGGCTGAGGCACCACCAGGGCAATCTTTAGGGTCTGGAGGTATGGGAGCACATACACGAGGCGGTGAAATTATTGTGCCGTCAGGACAGGTTATATCCTGCGAATGATCAGGCTCAGAACTGCATGCAACTGGAGCGATGACAACAATGCCATTACCACAATCCTTTGCGCCAGGTTTTGGTAAGCAAGTTCCTGAATCCGCATCTGGTATCTGTAATTGCCCATCACAATGGACTATATCGGAGTTGACACATTGCTGAGTAACGGTGTTAAAAGTTTGCTTGGTTATCATGCTACCGTTAACGGTGTTTGGGCATGAAGGCGGCGGACATTGTGCGCCAGCTGATACGTCTACTGTTGAGCCGTCTGGACACGATAGATCACATTGCTTTGTCGTTGCATTTGCAACAAGTGGGTAGTCGCAATTCAAGGAATGGGGGTCACACCCATCCGAACTCGCGTTTAGGGTTTCCCAAGACATAGTTTGTGTAGCGCCTGACGTTGTTGTCGTCGGGTTAGTTTGGCAGGTAGGAGGTAACTTACATTCGCCTGTTGAATCACGGACTGCTGGAGCTGTACAGGCTGGGGCGTTTATGCACTGATCGGCACTGGCGGTGCCGCCGTAGGGACATGTGGGATTGCGACTAATTATGGCCGTCGTCGGACTACCATAATAGAGGACGTTGCACGTGGACGGCATTGTGCTGGACTGGTAAATATAAGCGCCCCCAGGAAAAGCAAAAGTACAAGCTGCATCTAAGGTAGAAAAAGACTGACCGCCGTAATACCAAATGCCGCTAGCAGGGTAAGTATCAGCTGAAACTATGCCAGATGCAAAAAAGGAAAATAAAAACAGGGTTATTCTAAGCATTATCGAAACCAGAAATAACAGCATAGGCGCAAACTAGGCCGCTCAGAAAGTACAAGAATAAAAAAATCATGTTTTTGGTCTCTTTATGGGTTTATAGAAAAGGGGGCCTTACGACCCCCTCCCCGTCTTCTTTGCTACCGCTATCTAAACCAGCCGATAACTTTGTTAAAGCCCCACTTTGCAACGCCCGGCAGCATTTTAATGGCGGCAATCGCTGTTATCGCCGCTACGATTGTTGTGCTATCGACCGCACCGGTTACACCGGTAAAGTCCAACGCCGCATTGGCGGGGCCAATTGCGAAAACAGACAACCCGAAGGAAGCGAGTAATAACGCTCCAATTCTTTTGATATTTTTCATAGTTCACCTATTTTTCTTAAGTTAAGGCTCAAGGATGTTTTTCCTTGAACCAGTTGATAACGACCCCATACGCCCAGGCCGATAAGTATGCGATGACGGGCAAACCAAAGCCCAGCATCCACATTTGTTGCAAATCCCCCGATACGGGAATTGTGAAAATATCCATTAATGTTGGTTCGGACATTAGTTTTGTGTAATCGTCCGCCGACAAAATTATTACCCCTGTACATTCGTCCAGCGGCGTATCTGATAATAAGAGTCCTTGGCCACCTGTAACTGGATCGTTAGAACCACCACCTAAAGGGGATAAATCAGAGGTCAGGTTAGTGATTTGGGCGCACGTGGACATTTTTACTCCCATTCGCTGATCTAATTACATGGCCGTTTATGAATCGGTCTTTCCTCACTCGGTTACTAAGTACCCGCTCTTTGAACTCTACGGGCTTTTTTATCAGGCAGGTCATTGAGCGGATTTTCATGGGTTATTGCCCCTTTATGGTTTGTTTGCGGTGTTTGAGGTTGTTGTTCCGGACGGTGTTCCGGACGTTGTGCCCGTCAGCTGTCCCGATACGCCTTTGGCTTTGTCTTTGCTTTCTTGTTCTTGTTCGACTGACGGGTCAGGACCGTCAAGTTTCATGGTCTCAGCCACCAGCACGGCTTTATTTTGCCCACCCATATCGACTCTACATACAATTTCCATCATGCACGGAAAATAAAGTTTTCCAGAATCAACCAAGGCCTTTTGCGCATCGAACATTTCAAACGGCATTTTGATTTTTATTAACTCATTACCCAAGTTATTTGGGTTTTGTCCGGTATTGGGTTTACTTACCCATATCGAACCGCCATTCGAAACACCTCGCTCGTTGCTAATTTCATACCGCGTCAAACTTTCAACTTGACCTCGTACAATGGTGCGCATATCGCCCAGAAAACCGTTTTGGGTTATTTGATCTGTCATGGTTTTGTTCCTTTGCTGTAAGTTAATGTTATGACCCTTTAAACCGCGGGTCGAACGGGGTTAGTCTTCTATGTCGGGGTCTTCTAAGTCCGGGTCTTCTTCGCCGTCGTCTAATGATTCGTAATATTCGCTTTCTAACGCACTGTATTCTTTAATTTGATCTAAAAGCTCCAATTGTGAATCACTAAGCTTGATTTCTCTTTCAAGAAGTAAGTCACACATAAAACACTTTAAGCGGTCGTCGTATTCTTCTCCGCATTCGGGACATATCAATAATGCCATTGTTTCAAGCCTCTAAATCTGGGTCTTCTAAGTCCGGGTCTTCTTCGCCGTCGTCCAGGCACTCGTAATCTTCGGTTTCTTTATCCTGATGTTTTACGGTGCGCTGGAATTCTTCTTCTATCCATTGTTGAACTTGATAAGCTGGATAGAACTTTCGACACGCTGGACAAGCTAGACCGTCTGAACAGGTGTCGTCTAATTCGCTGTCGCATTCCGGACATGTAATATCTGTCATCTTTAAATCTCTTTTAAATCGAGCGAATTAAACAGGTGGTGCAGGCGACGGGAATGTAGGCGTTTTAAATGCTGTGCCGGTTATTACTTCGTTTTCTTGGTTTTCTTGGAAATCCGGTTGTATGCAGGCTCCAAATCCGGCTTTATCAAAGGTTGTGGCTATTTCTGTTAGTGAATAGGTCATTGAGAATAATGCTATGACGTAGCCTAATATGAAGGGGAGCGTTGCGTTTGATATGAGTTTCCAGGTTAGGTTTATTAAACGTCTGCGCTGGCTGTATGTCATGCCTTGGCCGGGTAGCTGTTGTTTTATGTTGAGCATGTTTTGTTTCCTTGTTTTTTGTTCTTTTTGTTGTGTTTGGTTTTAGGCCGGTTGGGGCTGGTTATGGCCGGTTTTATCTAGCGCTTTTTCTACGCTGTTTTTTGTTTTGTTCTTTTTGGCGAACCCTAAAGGGCCGGGCTTTCCGTTCCAATCGACGTTTAAAGCTGATAACTGGCAGTAAGGACAAATCCTTTTACGCAAGCTCCAAAGGCTTTGCCCTAACTGCCAGTAATTCAGCTTTAATCGCCAATTTCCTCTACAATCCCTTTCGCTACGGCTATGCGCTGTTTTCGTTTTGCGCGTTTTACAGCTTTAAAGCGCGTAGCCATGGCCAATGAGGAAAAGCGCCTCATTGGCCATTAGATAGCTTATTTTTTGGTTGTAGTTGTACAAGTAATTTTTTTTGCAAAGCAAAAATAATTACTTGACAACTTGGATACGCTACGTGCTGGAATATCCGCTTTTTTATATTTCCCCCCTGCGGGGTTTGTTTGGCTTTCTTGGCTTTTAACATTCGGCGCGCTTTTGGTTGCGGCAAGCGGCTTGGTACGACGGCCAGTCGCCTCCGTAAAATTAAAGGCTCCTCGTACCTCGTCGCTTTAATTTTACGGGAAGGCGTGGAGGCCGAGACGGGTTCGCTTTGCCGCTTCATTGGCGCGCCGCTTGTTTCGCTGTTTGTTTCTGTTTAAGGTGCGCTAGTACTTGCGTTCTAAGCTCTTCGGACAGTTCTTTCATGGGTACGAGCTGTTTGCGCAGGTATAAGGTCATCACGGCTTTGGTCATTCCGTAAGGCCGCATGCCTCTTTCCATTGCTTCTATTTCCAGTTTTAGATAATCCTCTTGGTCAAGCGCGGTTCTGAACAGTCGTTCTTTTTTGTTGAATTCCGGTGAGCTGCCGCGTTCTGGCAGTATGGTTGAATCGGCCATTTATGCGGCTCCTATGAGGGTTGTATCAAGGTCGGTAAGGTCTGTGAGTAGGTTATCTTTGTAGTGTTTTCCGGCAGTCAATAGGGCTATGAAGATGTCCCGGTCCTCACTTATTTGATCTTGGGCTTTTTTGATTTCTCTTATGACTTTCACGTAGTCAAGAAAGAGGAAGTTCAAGCCTTGCAGTCTGTTAATGCCTTCGTCAAAACAATCATTTATACGGCCGCTACAATGCTTGGCATCCCGGTAATGTTGATGTACCGGGTTATGGTAATTGGACAGGTTTTCTTTGAATTTACGATTGGCATTAGCCACTATCGCGTTGATGGTTTCTGTCAGGTGAAAGGGGGTTACGCTGTAGGGCATGGCTCTAATCCTCCTTTTTTGCAGATGATGCTGGAAGTTCCAATGTGCCGGAACGCATGCTATCTGCAACGTATTTGATTGATATTTTGTATTCTTCGACGTAATTGAAAACATCACCTAAATAATGAATTTTAGACGTCCAAGTTTCAATAATTTTCAGGCTTTCACTAAAGCTAGAACCGCGGAAGATGAGAAAAAAAGCAAATGCATTGCTTTGCGCTCTGGATAGGCTGCTATGGAAGCATTGTCGCGTTAAATCAATATCCGAATAACTGTCATCTAATACGGTTAAGTTTTGCGCATTAAGTGCTTCGTATTTACACAAGAAGTTAAGAGCGCTTTCGAGGTTACTGGCGACTTCATCAACAGCTCGAGCATACATCACGTCTAATATGGGTTCGTTGCTCATGACACTTTTCCTTCTTTCAGGTTAGCAACCAGGACGACCATGTTTATCATGCGATAACGGCCTATCTTCGCCGTAGGTAAGTAGCCTTGATCTATCCAGCCACCCACTACGCCATTGCTTAGGCCTATGGATTCGGCGAATTTAGCAGGGGTCATGAACGGGATGAAAAATAAATGGGCGGTTGCGTGTGCTAATACTTTGTCGCCAATAGTTGATTCATAGACGGCATCTAAGTTGACGGGGGTTTGCTCTTGGTTCATGATTGCACCTTAGCCTTATATGGCTGGTTGTGGCTGGTTTGTTAGACCGCCCGGAGACGGTCTAGTCGCTGTTATTTCTGCTATCTCAAGACCAGTGGTTTACCAAAAGTAAGTACCATCTTTAATCATCATTTCCTTACGAAACAAAGTTTCAATTCCGGTGCTCATACGGTTAACAACCGTGTATCCGTAATAAAACAGGCGGTTTGACAATTGCATTTCATAATTCGTTTTTTTGACTTGGTTTTGCTCTTGGTTCATGATTGCACCTTAGCCTTATATGGCTGGTTGTGGCTGGTTTGAAACGATGACTATATATTAGCAAGCAACTAATATTTAGTCAACTAATATTTAGCAATCAATGAAAGACAGAATTAGAAAACTTAGAGAAAGCCTTGGATTTGACCGGACAATGTTTGAAGCAAAAACAGGCATTAAGGCTAAAACATGGGCAAATGTCGAGAACGGCTTACAAAAAGCCAACGAGGAACACATAAAAGCAATTATTGAAAAATGGCCCGAGTACGCCTATTGGCTTACAACTGGCCAAACCATCCCAGAAGCAGGACAAATCAGCCCAGAGATCGAGGAAACAAGAAAAAATCTGTCAACGGGTACATAACCGCAGGGAGGGCATTAACAAAATGGGGACGGTTAAAACATGAACCGGGTTAAGACCGAAAGCATCACTAAGGCGGCTCATGTAAGCCGTTAATTACAGGCAAATAAAAAACAAAGAGAAGCTATGCGTTCAAAAAACAGATATAACAGAGAAGAAAACCCATTCAATAACCCATTTGAAAATCCAGGCCAATATCAACCCGTAAAAAAGGAAATGTCCGGATGTAGATTAATCGTACTAATTGCATTAGGTATCTTATTAGCAAGCTTTGTAGGATGCGTAGCAAGCGTTACATTTACAGGAGCAATGCTAAAAGGAGTAATGGACGCTTTAAACCCCAACAATCCAAATTATGAAAAATTGGTCAAATCAACAGCAAAAGATTTAGAACCTTTAGTCAAAAAAAATTTACAACAAGTTATACCCAACAAAAACGACGCAGAACAAAACTCAATACCAATTCTACCAATTGTACCAATCCTACCGGCTCTACCGTATAGAAGCGAAATAGTAAGACAAAATAGTGAAAGAGCAGTAATGCAAGCCAGAAAAGAAACACAAAGCTTTGACTCCATTTATAAAAAACCAGCCGAATGTTACGACATTAAAGATAGTGAAACACGGATAAAATGCGCCAATAATTATATGAGCGCAAGAAAGGCTTTCAACGAAAACAAAATGGTAAGAATAAATAATGAAGATGAAACTATAAGTCCACAAACAAAAGAAGCATGCTATGAAAAAAGCACTGGAAGAAAGGTAAGTTGCGGAAATGATTACATAAGAGAAAAAGCAGCTTTTGCGGCATCAAACAGGTAATTACCAATCTATATCTTTTTTGATACAATGAATTTATGAACGGTAAACAAATCATTGCACGGTTAAAGAAGGAAGGATGGACTTTAATTAAAGTTGAAGGAAGCCATCACATTATGAAAAACATCGAGCTAAGTAAAAAAGTCCCTATTCCTGTTCACGGTTCTAAAGATATTCAAATCGGCTTAATTAAGGCCATCGAAAAACAAACGGGAGTTAAACTTTTATGATAATTGCTTATCCTTATATAGCAGAACTAGGAGAGGATAACCGTTTCTTTGTTCACTTCATCGATATTGAAGAAGCCTTCACGCAAGCTGACACTTTGGAAGAAGCCGCTTTTAACGCAACAGAGGTATTAAGCGGAATTTTAGCGTGCCGTTTAGATGATAACGAAGCAATACCAGAACCTTCGGAATGCCCTAAAAATGGTTATTTAGCATCCCCAAGCCCAAAGATTCAAGCAGCGTTGCTTTTAAAGAAAGCCAGAGGGAATAAATCATTAACGGAGCTGGCCAACGCTATGAATACAACATGGGCAGCCGCACAAAGGTTAGAGAATCCTCAACACTGGACAAGTCTTAAGCAGTTAGATAAAGCCGCCAAGGCGCTAGGGAAAAGGTTAATCCTGACTTTAGAATAGTGTAGTAATTTTGTCACTACGCCAACATTTAACCATCGTTTAATGTAGTAATGTTGTAGTAGGAAAAGACAGGGCGAGCCTTGCAAGTGTTTGATTTTATAGTAATGTACTATTAAACGCGGGATTCATAACCCCGGGGTCGGTGGTTCAAGTCCACCTATCGCCACCATACAAATCAAGCACTTAGGTTAAAGCCAAGTGCTTTTTTTATGCCTAAAAGCCGCCAAGGCGCACTCAGGGCGCA
>Ga0208515_100115_pt1 | contig 28107 bp, 27 predicted proteins | sample LakWasMe99_LOW12_2_FD_183919 | JGI IMG/M metagenome (GOLD analysis project Ga0208515, IMG submission 183919) | Freshwater sediment methanotrophic microbial communities from Lake Washington under simulated oxygen tension - Sediment Metagenome... | ecosystem: Environmental > Aquatic > Freshwater >... | reverse complement strand
CCGCTATCGTTGGCTATTTTGATGGGTAAGCGCTTAAAGCTATCCATATCCGTTCTCAACGTGTCTGGCAGTCTTACAACAATATCAAATCTGCGATCCCCCTGAAAAACTGTCCCTGTTTCTTTACCATTCATCGCGGTGGAAATAGCGTCTTGCACTTGAGACACATTAACGCCAAGTCTTGCTATTTTTTGGCGATCGATATTGACTGTGAGAATTGGCAACCCTGTGGTTTGCTCAACTTTGATGTCTTCACCACCTTGAATTTTTGATAATACCTCAGAAATTTCTTTGGCTTTGTTGTTCATTATCTCCATGTCATCGCCAAAGATTTTCACCGCCACATCACTGCGCACGCCTGAAATCAGCTCATTAAAACGCATCTGAATAGGTTGCGTAAACTCATAGTTATTGCCGGGCACTGTACTCACGGCTTTTTGAATTTGCGCCGTTAACTCATTTTTGCTTAAGTTGGGGTCTGGCCATTCTGATTTTGGTTTCAGCATAATGTAGTTATCGGCTACATTGGGTGGCATAGGGTCAGAAGCAATTTCCGCTGTACCGATTTTGGCAAAAATCCTATCAACTTGTGGAAATGATTTAACCGTATGCTCAAGCTCTTTTTGCATCTCAATCGCTTGAGACAGACTGGTTCCAGGTATACGTAAAGCATGGAGGGCAATATCACCCTCATTTAAACTTGGTACAAACTCGCTACCCATGCGCGTAGTCAATAAGCCGCTAAGCACCACCGAAGCAATTGCAAGCGTTAACACCAATGCACCGTTGTCCATTACTTTGTTATAAATTGGCTGGTATCCACGCTTAGCTAAGCGAATTAAATACTGCTCTTTTTCATCAACTTTTCCATTGATAAAAAGTGCAACCGCAGCAGGAATAAAAGTGACAGAAAATAACATGGCACCTATCAAGGCTATCACTACGGTTAAAGCCATTGGGTGAAACATTTTTCCCTCTACCCCAGTTAAAGCAAAAATGGGGAGATAAACGACCATGATAATAAGTTGACCGTAGATTAGCGGCTTTCTTGCTTCTTTAGCCGCCTCAAATACTTCTGAAAAGCGTTCTGAACGTGTCAGTGGTCGGCCTATCACAGATTGTGCATGGGCAAGCCTGCGCATGCAGTTTTCTACAATGACAACTGCACCATCAATAATAATGCCGAAATCCAATGCGCCTAAACTCATTAGGTTCGCACTTACTTTTGCAGCGGCCATGCCAGTGAAAGTAAATAGCATGGATAGCGGAATGACTAACATCGTGATAATGGCCGCGCGAATATTGCCTAGAAAAATAAACAGGATGGCAATCACTAAAAGTGCGCCTTCAAGCAGGTTTTTCTTAACAGTGTTTATTGCCTTATCAATAAGGATAGTTCTGTCGTAAACCGTTTTGGCAACAATTCCAGGAGGCAATGATTTATTAATTTCTGCCAGTTTCTTTTCAACCGCAGCAGATACGGTACGGCTATTTTCACCCATCAGCATAAAAACTGTGCCCAGCACGACTTCTTGGCTGTTTTCAGTTGCAGCTCCGCTACGTGCCTCACTCCCAATCATGACTTCTGCTACATCTGAAACGCGGATAGGTACGCCATTTTTAGCACTGACCACAATATTACTGATGTCGACCATATCTTTCACTTGGCCGGGCACACGAATCAAATACTGCTCACCTGATTTTTCGATAAAGCCAGCCCCCATATTGGCATTATTGTTTTCTAGCGCAGTGACTAAATCATCAATAGACAACCCTCTCGCCGTCAGTTTTTCTGCGGATGGTGCGACCTGATATTGCTTAACATTGCCACCAATCGTGTTAATTTCATTCACACCTGAGACATTTCGCAACTGAGGCTTAACAATCCAATCTTGCACCTCTCTTAAATCCATTGGGGTGTAGGGTGTTTTGTCGGGCTTAAGTGCGCCTTCTTTCGCTTCAACCGTCCACATGAAGATTTCACCAAGACCAGTTGAGGTAGGGCCCATCTCAGGAAGAATGCCTGCAGGTAGTTTTTCCTTAGCTTGCTGAATACGCTCGTTCACCAACTGCCTTGCAAAGAAAATATCCGTCCCTTCCTCAAAAATAACCGTTACCTGAGATAGTCCATAGCGAGAAATGGATCTGGTTTGCTCCAGCTTGGGGATGCCCGCCATGACTGTTTCAATCGGATATGTGATCCGTTGCTCAGTCTCCAGTGGTGCATAGCCTGGCGCTGAGGTGTTGATTTGAACCTGAATATTAGTAATATCTGGCACAGCATCAATTGGGAGTTTTTGATAGCTGAACATGCCTAATAAGGCAATAGCTAGCACCATGGTTAATGTTAACCATCGTTGCTCAATTGCAAATCGAATAATCTTCTCAAACATTTGATAGCTCCTTTGGTTTATCAGCAGATTTCAAAATCAATGCATTAATGCTCATGACTTGCTCCTGCTTTGCCAATGTCAGCCTTAATCAAATAGCTGTTCCCAGCTGCATATTTTTCCCCTGCATTTAGCCCCTCTAACACTTCCACATATTTTTCATCTCTGCGTCCCAGCGTGACAGGTCTAGCCTCAAAATAGTTGCCATAGCGACCGAATACAACCGTTTCTTCATTTAACGATTGAATACCTTCTACTGATACCGCCAATGGCACATCCGCTTCACTTGAAGTGAGTTCAATATTGACGGGCAAACCAGGCAACCAAGTTTTATCAGGATTATTGAGCACCACTCTCGCCATCGCAGTCCGCGATTGCTCACCAACCAGTGAACTCACGTAAGCTATACTGCCCAATGCATGCGCATCAAAAGCGCTCGCTTTAACAGTGACTTGCTGACCTGATTTCACTGTATTAATATCTTTGGCGTAAATGGTCATCTCCGCCCAAACTGTTGATAAGTCAGATACTTCAAACAAACTGTCGATTTCGCTTATCACTTGACCTTGACTGACTTTTTTTAATGTCACCATGCCGTCAATTGGCGAGCGGATGTCATAGCGAGCTTGCCCAGATCCACTAGCACCAGCACCTAAGGCGCCCAGCTTTTGTTGAATACGATTTAAGTTAATTTCCGCTTCTTGTAAATCATGCTGCGCCTGCAAGTAATCTTGCTGCGCTGAGATTTTCTCTTCCCAAAGTTGTTTTTCACGTTCGTAAGTGGTGCGCGCAAGGCCAACTCTTTTTTGAGCAGCCAATAAATCACTACGTACGTCTGCAATCGCTTGACTGGATACTGTCGCTAAAACTTGACCTTTACGTACGTTATCGCCAGCATTCACGCTGACCTTTTCTACTATGCCTCCGACTCTAGACACAATCTGCACACTCTTGTCAGCATTCAGCTTGATCTCACCTTGTAGTTTCAATGTACTTTTTATTTTTGCAGGACCTGCGGTCAGCACTTCAACGGCGTTTAATGTTAGCTGCTTATCGGACATTGAAATTCTGCCTTCAACCTGTTTGTAAGCAAACGTATAACTTTTGTTGTTGTAAACGGCATTGAGGTGTACATCAAACGAATGTGGCTCCATCACCGTCGCATTACTTTTTAAATAATCGTTTTCTTTAACAAAATTGAATTTTTCTGGGTTTCTGCCTAGACGCGTCAGTTCCACACTGACTTTTGATAAAGTTGGTTCCAAAGGCTTTTCATTTAAGTAGGTATATATCCTGAATTCCGGCGGTGTATCTTCTTCAAAGATTGCAATCTCTACGCCATAGTCATCCTTTACGAAAAGCTTTCCGCCATGTGGCCCTTTTAAAACTTCCGGTACTTGTGCTGTATGCTGCTTTTCGTGCGCTTCCATGGCCTTCTTATCTAAGCCTGATGACTCCTCAGGCATGCCTTCATCATGCTCTGCCTGCGCCTCGCCTTCAGAGTGCTCTTCATGTTCTTCGGTCATAGCCTTGGGCTTTTCGGTCTTTAGTATCAACGCACCTAATACAATACTGATAATGATGACCAAGATAATTGCGATCACTTGTCCGTTTTTTTTGCTACTTTTATCGAAATTAAAATTCATGATTAATTATCCTTAAGGCTTTGTTGCTTGGTGCTCTACAACTTCACCAAGAGTACGTTCTATTTCAGCAATCGATTGATGTGCTTCCAAGAGTGCGTTGATATATTGAGATTTGGCTTGATATAGCGTGCGTTGAGCATCCAACACATCCAGAAAGTTAAACTTACCCAAACTAAAGCCTCTGTTGGCAGCATCAAACGCGCTTTGAGCATTGGGTAGAATGTCACTTTGCAGCGACAGAGTTGCCTGTCTGGCCGCATTTAGTCTTTCATATTGTGTAGCCAGATTTGTTTGAATTCTGTTTTTTACAGCAATCAGTTCGTCTTCAGCTTTAAATGTGCGGCTGGCAGCCTCTTGAACATTACCTTGGTTACGATCAAAGACTGGGATTGGAATGGACAATCCAAACAAGGCCTGATTAAGCCCAATCTCTTGGTTATTCACTACCCCTGCACTGATTGTGATATTAGGGATGGCTCTGCTACGCTCAATCCTAGTCATTGCCTTTCGCGCATCAATTTCCAGTTTGGCTAATTTGACGGATGGAGCGCTATCTATTAATGATTGAAGGTTACTCAGTGAGCTTATTTCAGGAATGGTTGCAACTTCACCAGTTGCACGCTCGAAGCTAGGTGCGTTATCACCCCACAGAGCACTTAAACGTTTGCGACTATTGTTTAATTGCGTCATGGCTTGAACCAGCTCAATTTTTGCGGATGCAGCAGCAACAGTTGATTTGGTTTGCTCAACGGGTGAACTTTTGCCAGCTTTGACACGCTTAGAAGCAGCATCAAGTGCCGATTCGGCAACTACCACTGAGGACTTGGCAAGTGTCACTCGTTCTTGTGCCACCAGTAACTCATAAAAAGCCAACACCACATTAGCGTGAATTTCAGCTTTTTTAGTGGCTAGCTCGGCATCTGCTTTGCTATAGAAAGCATCGGCAGCTTCCATCCTGGCTGTACGCTTATCTCCTAGCTCAATCTCTTGGTTAAATTGAAGATAAATCTGCCGTGTAGCACTTCGGGTGTCTTGAATAGAGGTTGATACAAAGGGATTGGGCCTAGTGGCAGCTTGTACTTTTACTCCATCTATAGCCTCTCGCTCGCGTATGGCAACGGCAATATCAGGATTTGCCTTCAATGCCAGATCAAGTGAGTCTGAAAGAGAAAGATCTGTTAAATTTTGGTTTTCGGCATGTTGTAGGGCAGCGTCATTTGCCGCCAGTACCGGGATTGATAATAAAATAAATGATAAAAACAAATAACATAAACGCATAGAATTCTCCTAAAAATAAGGTCAGAATTCAGCGAGATAATGTTAATTGCTACAGAATAACTAGTATTTAAAGATGACAAAATCTCGCTGAATTAAACAGCAAGATTCCAGTTGGGTCGTTCAGGCTTCAGTGGAATAATTTCAGGATAGCTGCGATAAATACCGACTATTACAACAGACTCGATTTCTGCATCAATCACAGGCAAGTTACTAATCATTGATTTGATACTGCTTAAGTGACAGAAAGGGCAATCAGTATCAACTCCTGACTTAGAGCTGTCGCTTGATTTTTGATCGGTCACATGATTACTGTCAGCACTTTGAGAAGTATGCTTATGCGTATGGTGACCAATATGCTCAACCTTCGGACTTTCTTCGTGCTGGCAATATTGAGCAGCAACAGCCCATGTAGACTGCAACACGAATAAGATTAAAAGGATTTTAGATAATATCTTCACAAGTTAAATTTAACATATCAATAATCAATACTCAAGGAAAATGGGTGGTATAAGTAGATAATACCTGTTACAAAGTTATCCATACCAACAGCAGAAGCTCGGTGCTCCAGTTCAATATCAAGGGGGTTCTGAATTTTGTGTAACCATCGATTAATTACTGCTGCGAATTGTCTCGATTTTTGCGCGCGTTAGTTTTGCTCACTACCCAACTTTCATGTCATTGTCAGAAAGTCTGGGTCTCCATCATAACAATCACTTGACTCTATAGCCGCTGCAGGGTAGCTTAAATATTTCTCTACAAATGATAAGACTGATATGAAAGTTTGCGATTCCAATACGTGTGATTGTGCGACTGACTCATCTTCAATGATGGTCGGACCTGATCATGGGGCAGGCAAGACTGTTTTTCGTATTGACGACATGGATTGCCCGACCGAAGAAAATCTCATCAGAGCCAAGCTGACGGGGATGATCGGTGTAGCCGCGCTGGATTTCAATCTGATACAGCGGCGCCTCACCGTTACACACTCACCGGAAGTTTTGGATAACATCGTTACGGCGTTACAAGCCATCGGTTTCGAAGCGAAGATTGAATCGGGCAATGCAACCGCTGTAACCCCACAGATTGAACCAGTTTCCAAGACCAACTGGTGGCCATTGGCATTTTCAGGGGTCGCGGCTACGTTATCTGAAGTCGTGGGCTGGATTGCCGGCGTGCAAGAGTGGGCGATCATTGCGCTCGCTTTGTTGGCGATTTTGTCCGGTGGTCTGCCGACCTACAAGAAAGGCTGGGTCGCGCTCAAAAACGGCAATCTGAACATAAACGCCCTGATGTCGATTGCGGTAACCGGCGCGGTTGCTATCGGACACTGGCCAGAGGCGGCCATGGTGACGTTTCTCTTTGCGCTGGCGGAACTGATTGAAGCCAAGTCCCTCGACCGTGCGCGTAACGCTATACGCGGGTTGATGGAACTTGCCCCGGAAACCGCGACAGTTCGTCAGCAAGATGGCAGCTGGGTAGACATGCACGCTAAGGAAGTGCCACTTGGGGCGGTAGTACGCCTGCGTCCTGGAGAGCGGATCGCGTTGGATGGCGTTGTCACCAGTGGTCGGTCAGCGGTAAATCAGGCACCGATCACCGGCGAAAGCCTACCCGTGGACAAAGCTGAAGGGGATACTGTCTTCGCAGGCACTATCAACGAAACCGGCTCATTCGAATACCGTGTAACAGCAGAAGCGAGCCATTCCACACTGTCCCGCATCATCCATGCCGTAGAATCGGCTCAGGGTAGCCGTGCCCCCACTCAACGTTTTGTCGACCAGTTTGCCAAAATCTACACGCCATCCATATTTGCCATCGCACTGCTGGTCGCTATCCTGCCGCCTTTGCTCAATGGGGGATCATGGCTCGACTGGATCTACAAGGCCTTGGTGCTGCTCGTCATCGCCTGCCCGTGTGCATTGGTGATTTCAACGCCGGTCACCATTGTCAGCGGGCTGGCTGCGGCTGCGCGCAAAGGCATATTGATCAAAGGCGGTGTCTATCTTGAGGAAGGTCATCAATTAACGACTCTCGCACTCGACAAGACCGGCACCATTACCCACGGGAAGCCTGCCCAGACCGACTTTATCGCACTAACTGGTGATGACGTCACTCAGATTCACACCCTGGCGGCAAGTCTGGCGGGACGCTCCGATCATCCGGTTTCATTAGCCATTGCTCGTGCAGCTAATGAGTCTGGGATTGTGTTGCTTGATGTTGATGACTTTGCCGCCATTCTAGGACGTGGGGTGAAGGGCAGTATTGATGGTCATACTTACCAACTCGGCAACCATCAACTGATTGAAGATCTGGGCTTGTGTTCCGCAGACATCGAGGCCAAGCTCATGCCGTTGGAGCGCCAGGGTAAAACGGCTGTGCTATTGGCGAATCAGACTGGGGTGCTCGGTATTTTCGCGGTTGCCGATACGGTGCGGGATACCAGTCGTCAAGCCATTGCAGAACTGCATTCTCTCGGGGTAAAAACCCTGATGCTGACTGGCGACAACGCGCACACTGCCGAAGCCATTGCAAGCGAGGTCGGCATTGATGAAGCGAGAGGGAACCAGCTGCCGGAGAACAAGCTCACAACCATTGAGCAACTCCTGAAAGACGGAAACGGCGGGAAGATCGGCATGGTAGGCGACGGCATCAACGATGCGCCTGCCTTGGCACGCGCCGACATAGGCTTTGCCATGGGGGCAGCTGGTACCGATACCGCCATTGAGACCGCCGATGTGGCGTTGATGGATGACGACCTGCGCAAGATTCCAGCTTTCGTGCGCTTGTCTCGGGATACAGCTGCGATACTGAAACAGAACATCGCACTCGCACTCGGCATCAAGCTGGTATTTTTTATGCTTACTTTCGTAGGAATGACGACTATGTGGATGGCTGTATTCGCCGACATGGGTGCCAGTTTGTTGGTTGTAGCAAACGGACTCCGGTTGTTACGGAGATAGGGAAGTCATTCCCCTTTGTTTTATACCGATTAAAGGAGATTCAGAATGAAACGGACTGCTTTGATAGCACTATTGGTTACAGCCATTTTTTCGGCTACCCCGGCAATGGCTGAAAAAACGACACCCCAAAACGGTGCGCAAATTCAGCAAAATGCACCTAATGTGGCTGAGTTCGACAAGCAAATGAAGCAGATTCAGGAAAACATGAAGAAGATGCAGCAAGAGATGGACAAAATTCATCAGACCCAGGATCCGCAGAAGCGGCAGAAACTGCTCAAGGAGCACTGGTCGACCATGCAGAACAACATGCATATGATGGAAGGCATGTGGGGACCTGATGGCTGTATGGGAATGGGACACGACATGATGATGGGATGGGACGACATGGACGACTATTATTCCAACCTCACCCCCGAGCAAATGAAGCAGCGCCAGTACATGATGGATCATTACATGCCCATGCAGCAGATGATGATGGATCATATGATGCAGCATCAGCATGAAATGTGGGGACAACCCTCAAGATAATTAAGGCTGCGCCACACAGGGAGGCACACTAAACATGCCCGATCGATTTGCAATTGCGGATATTTAGTGTGCCTGCTGAAACCATTTAACCAAACAGTCTTGGACAATAGGAGTTTTCATGTACTACATCGTTGAAACAGATAAAACCTTCGAACAAGCGGCTACAGACCTTGAATCTGCAGTGAAGCGTCACGCTTTCGGCGTGCTGCATGTTCACGACTTGGGTAACACTCTGCGTAGCAAGGGGATTGCCTTTGGGGAGGAATGCAAAGTGTTCGAGGTTTGCAACCCGGTACAGGCATCAAAAGTGTTATCTACCGACATGCGCCTGAATATGGCACTGCCCTGCCGTATCTCGGTATTTACCGAGAAAGGCAAGACCAAGATCGGTCTGATTAGACCGGCGGATATGATTTCGGCGCTATCGCAAGATGCAGGGCTGGTTCAAGTCGCCAAGGAAGTTGAAGCGACCACCATTCAAATGGTTGACGAGGCAAAATGAACATTAACGCGCCGGCGCATCAGGGGTGGGATCTAACAACTCAGCAGAAGCGACCAAGGCAGCTTTGAGAAAGAGCTTCTCGGGAATGGCCTCGAACGCAGTTCCCTCTACCTCTATCGTTCGACACTCTGATTCACCACAAACAGAACAACAACGACTGCTGCCGACCCTTGCACCAAGCCATTCTTCCATGGGCCTGCCCGCGATCCAAATGCGGTTGGATTCAGAGGGGTTGGCTTTGAATGATTCTTCGTCTATCTCTCTGGTCTCAAGGGTTGGCTCAATACCCAAGGGGCGAAGTACCTCCTGGAGTTTACTGATGGCTTGCTGCATTTCCAGATTGGTGGCGTTGCAGCGATCGCACGTCCTTCCTTTCGAGCTCACTAGTCTCTGCCAAATTATCGGTAATGATTTCATAGCAATGATCCTTTCAAATCAGGATAAATATACATTAAGTGAAATGAAGCTTAGTTGCCTGCTTGCCCGATAGTAATTTTCATTTCTTTACCATCAACTTCGCAAGTTCCTCTTTGGGCTGGCACTGTACGTTTGCAGTAAAGACAAGGACTAGTAGCAGTGCGATTTGTCGGACAAAGCGGTTGATGGCTGTCTGTGCGTGTTGATGCTGACAGTCAGCTTTGCGGATATTGCTGACAAACTAAATTTATTAAATAAACTCAATTGCCAATCAAATCTTAATATTGATAGCGTCTTATCATGACATTGCGATGTCTTGATAAGACTTGATGAAGACTGATTAGTTATTGTCAGATTGAGTCTACCTTAACTGACACCTAAAAAATATCCTGATTCATTGTCAGATGAAATTGAAATGGCTAAATTTGACAGGATGTAAATGCATGCTATAGATCTTAATAGGCAGTCAACTATTAAGGAATATAAAAATCATGACAGGACAACATGTAGGCTATATCAGGGTTTCCAGTATTGATCAAAATACCATCAGGCAACTTGATGGAATCAGTCTTAACAAGACATTCACTGAAAAATTGTCCGGTAAGGACACACAGCGCCCCATACTTCACGAATGCCTTTCCTATATCAGGCAAGGTGACACATTGCATGTACATTCAATAGATCGATTAGCACGTAATGCGAAAGACTTGCTCAATCTGGTTGAACAGATTCTAGCAAAGAGGGCGACCGTCAGTTTCAATAAAAACAATCTAGTTTTCTCCCCAGACTCAAAAGACCATATGGCCAGGCTGCAACTCACCATGCTGGCTGCATTTGCCGAGTTTGAACGAGAACTTATTCGCGAACGTCAATTGGAAGGTATTGCTATCGCCAAGGGAGAAGGCAAGTACAGTGGCAGACGAAAAATCACGGACGAAATGCTTGAAGAAGCTAAGACACGGACTGAAGCAGGGGAGGCTTTATCTAGAGTCGCCAAAGCATTAAATGTCTCTCGTGAAACTCTCTATAAATATGGCATTAAATCAGCTCTTCCATTTGGAAATCATAATCAGGAATGCTGAATTAAATATACTGTAGCTCTTAATCATTGCTTAAAGTTGCGCGAATTAATTGCTGTGATAGTTTGAATCTAGAAATCAATAATTCATTGGTTCTGACAAACTATTTAACAATAAAGGAAACAACAATGCGTTTATTATTCGCGATTTTTTTACCATTCATTTCATTTCTCGCAATTGGTAGACCTTTTTCAGGGCTAATGTGCTTATTGCTTCAAGTCACTCTAATCGGTTGGATACCGGCTGCAATATGGGCAACATTTGCCTTGAGTCAGTATAAGACAGGAAAAAGAATAGAAAAAGCTTTGCTACAAAGTGGTAATACACAATCTTAACTATAGATTATATGAAGATTAAAGACGGAGTCTTTGAGCAATTATTGACCTGTATGTAATTAAAGGGGCGAACTGATGAAATATAGCCCCCATTTTTTGCTTTATATTTTATTGATTAAAAATACAGTTGAAATACTCTATCAACAAGAGCAAACGGTAAAACTTTATCAACAATAAAAGGTAATTAAATGGTTAATTTATGCATAGTAATTTCGTCATTGATTGAAAAACACAAAGAGAAAACATTGCTTTTCGCGCAGTTAGCAATGTGCCCACATCAATTTTTGGTGTTTGAAAAATTGTTTTTACTTGAGATCGAAGCTGGACTTAAATCTAAAATTGAAAATTTGATAATCAATACAGAGCTTGGTCAAGTGACTGAAGACTATTGCGACATGAGTTTTCATATAAACGATGAAGTCAATAATCAGCTTTAAGAAATATGACAACGACATCATTCAAAACCATCGGTATTAAGGAAGCGGCTGAGTTGCTGATGGTGCACCCGGTTACGCTTTATAGAATGGCTGAGCGAGGTGAAGTGCCAGCAGTCAAACCTGGAAAGCGATGGGTATTTGTAGATATTGACTTGATTGAATGGTTAAGAGCACAATATTTGACGCAGACGTCTGTAAGTGACTCAACAGAAAGGATGAATTTATGTCACTATACAAACGTAAAGGCTCAAGTATCTGGTGGTATGAGCTTAAAGATGCCAGCGGAAAAAGAGTACAAAATAGCACTGGGACTGAAATAAAGGAACATGCTCAGGAGTTGCATGATCGATTGAAGGTGCAGTTTTGGGAGCAAAAGAGGCTTGGTGTTAAAGCTAGACGAACTTGGCATGAGGCCGTAATTAGGTACCTTTCGGAGAAATCCCAGAAAAAGACTTTAGAAACCGACAGATCACATTTGCGGTGGCTGGATTCATATTTGGGAAGCAGGCATCTGGATGAGATCAATCGTGATTTGATTGCCGATATTACCAAGGCGCGTCAGCAGTCCTATGAAATTGCAAGGAAAAAGGGACCGCCCAGGAAAATTGATCCAAAGTCCAGTACTGTAAACAGAACTTTGGAGATTATAAGGGCAATTCTGAGGTTGGCGCGAGATGATTGGGAATGGATTACGGTATGTCCGAACATTCCGATGAAAAAAGAGCCAACTAAGCGTGTGTCATGGATTACTAGAGAGCAGGCTGAGACGTTGTTAAGTCATCTGGCACCTCATCAGCAGTCCATGATGCGTTTTTCCCTAGAAACCGGCCTGCGTCGTCGAAATGTGACGCATTTGGAATGGGGGCAGATTGATCTCGAAAAGCGATTGGCGTGGATTCATCCTGATCAGGCAAAAGCCGAGAAGGCCATCGGGGTGCCGCTGTCCAAGGAAGCTGTTTTGATCCTTCGCCAGCAGTGGGGGCAGCATGCGGTATGGGTTTTTCCGTATAACGGAAAACCGATTACGCAGACGGCCACCAAGACTTGGCGCGCCGCGCTCAAGGCAGCAGGACTTCCTGAAGGGTTCAGGTGGCATGACCTGAGGCATACTTGGGCCAGTTGGCACGCGCAGGACGGAACACCTCTGCATGTCCTGCAGGAACTGGGCGGTTGGGCTTCTGCGGAGATGGTGCAGCGTTATGCGCATCTGTCGACGCAGCATCTGGCGCATTTCGTGGACAGGCGTGTCGGATTGAAGTTGGTAGGGGGTACTGACGTTTTCCCTACAGTGCAGCTTTTGGCAATAAAAAAGGGCTAAGCTTGAAAAGCTTAACCCTTTGATATTACTGCTTAAATTTGGTGCGCCCGAAGAGATTCGAACTCCTGACCCCTTGGTTCGTAGCCAAGTACTCTATCCAGCTGAGCTACGGGCGCGAAAGCGTGCATTATACTCGAAGCTGAAAATTTATCCAGCAAAATATTCACACTTTTAAAACTTGGCGGAGAGCGAGGGATTCGAACCCTCGATACAGATTTAAGCCCGTATGCTTCCTTAGCAGGGAAGTGCCTTCGACCACTCGGCCAGCTCTCCGTTTACTTCAATTACGCTTCTTACGAGGGCGTGATACTACGCTAAACGCTTTTAAAAATCAACGTTAACTTGCAATTATGCTGCTTCTAATTCAAATGCTTTGTGTAAAACACGCACGGCTAGCTCAAGATATTTTTCATCCACTACTACCGCAATCTTGATTTCAGAAGTTGAAATCATTTGAATGTTAATACCTTCTTCGGCCAGTGTACGGAACATTTGGCTTGCAATGCCTACGTGTGAGCGCATGCCAACGCCTACGATAGATACTTTAGCGATTTTATCGTCGCCATTGATCTCACGTGCGCCAATGTGGCCTTGAACTTTGTCGCGCAAGATACTTAGCGCTTTGTTCATTTCGTTTTTATGTACAGTGAAGGTGAAGTCAGTTGTACCATCCGCGCCTGTGTTTTGGATAATCATATCCACATCTACATTTGCTTCAGCGATAGGGCCCAAGATTTGGTAAGCAATACCAGGTTTGTCCGGCACACCTAATACAGTGATTTTGGCTTCGTCGCGGTTAAAGGCAATGCCAGAAATAACGGGTTGTTCCATTGTATTTTCTTCCTCAAATGTGATTAGTGTGCCATCGCCTTCTTCTTCAAAACTTGATAGCACGCGTAATTTAACTTTATATTTGCCTGCAAATTCAACTGAGCGGATTTGTAGCACTTTGCTGCCTTGTGAGGCTAGCTCTAGCATTTCTTCGAACGTGATTTTGTCTAGGCGGCGTGCTTCAGGCACTACGCGCGGGTCTGTGGTGTAAACACCATCTACGTCTGTGTAGATTTGGCACTCATCAGCCTTTAATGCAGCAGCTAGCGCAACACCTGTGGTGTCAGAGCCACCGCGACCTAGTGTGGTGATATTGCCATTAGCGTCTACGCCTTGGAAGCCCGCGACCACGACCACATAGCCATCATCAAGATCTTGTTTAATATTATGTTCATCAATGCTCAAGATGCGCGCTTTGGTGTGCGAGTCATCAGTCAGAATTTTAACTTGTGAGCCAGTGTAGCTTTTTGCTTTAATGCCTAGTTCCATCAGTGCTAGCGCTGTCATGCCGATAGTGACTTGCTCACCAGTTGAAACCATCACATCCAGTTCACGTGGATCAGGGTCTGGCATGATTTCTTTAGCTAATGAGATAAGCCTGTTAGTTTCGCCAGACATCGCAGAAACCACGACGACAATTTGGTGGCCTAGCGCTTTATAGCGAGCAACACGTGCCGCCAGACTTTTAATACGCTCTGGATTTGCGACTGATGTGCCGCCGTATTTTTGTACAATAAGTGCCATAAAATATTCTTTTAACCTTATTAACTGTATTAACTTTGTTTAATTTTAACAGCAACAACCTGTTAGGTAATGCGGTCAGCGCGTTCTCTGGTGATTGAATAGCTTTTTACTGTTATTCAATCAACAAGCCAATCATCACCGACTTGATACAAAATCTATCGTAATGCTCAGTGTGTAGGCTGCATAACAACACACTAGGACATTTGTTAGCATTGCTAGTGGCACTGGTTTTTCAAAAATTACTGACACTAGAAAAGCTAAGTATTTCTTTTAAGACGCTTTAGTTTTAACCCAATCAGCTACACTTGCCAGCGCTTGAGGTAATTTGCTTGCGTCAGTGCCGCCTGCCATTGCCATATCTGGCTTACCGCCACCTTTGCCACCAACTTGACCTGCAACAAAGTTGACTAGCTCACCTGCTTTAATCTTGCTAATTAAATCAGCTGTCACACCAGCAGCTAGGCTTACTTTACCATCGCTTACACTGGCTAATACAATCGCGGCTGATTTAAGTTTGTCTTTCAGCTTATCCATCGTTTCGCGTAGTGCGTTGGCATCAGCGCCATCTAATATTGCAGATAACACTTTGATACCCGCAACTTCAATGGCTTGTGTTGCTAAGTCATCACCTTGTGAAGACGCTAGTTTTGATTTTAAACGAGCAAGTTCTTTTTCTAATGATTTCGCGTGGTCGCTTAGTTGAGCCACTTTAGCGGCTAACTCAGATACTGGTGCTTTTAAGTCATTTGCTAAGCTTGAGATGAGCGCTTGTTGTGAGTTGATGAGCTTCAGAGCACCTTCGCCAGTGGTCGCTTCAATACGACGCACACCAGCGGCTACACCACCTTCAGACGTAATTTTGAATAGGCCAATATCACCAGTGCGGCTTACATGGGTGCCACCACATAATTCGCGGCTTGAGCCAATGTCTAGTACGCGAACTTCATCGCCATATTTCTCGCCAAATAACATCATGGCGCCAGTTTCCTGTGCGGACTCTATGTCCATTACACGTGCTTGGCAGGCACCGTTGGCTAATATCTCTGCGTTAACAATTTGCTCAACTTTTGCGATTTCATCATCGGTCATCGGTGCAGTGTGCACGAAGTCGAATCGCGTTTTATCTGTATCGACTAAGGACCCTTTTTGTTGCACGTGTTCACCTAACACTTCACGTAGTGCTTTATGCATTAAGTGTGTTGCTGAATGGTTACGCATTGTACTGGTTCGTGCCTGCGTGTTGACACGCGCAGTTACTTGGTCGCCAACATTTAATGAGCCTGTTTTTAACACGCCATGATGACCAAATACTGCCGCTTGAATTTTTTGTGTATCTTCGGCTTCAAAAATACCGTTTGCGCCACGTAACTCGCCGCAATCACCAATCTGGCCACCAGACTCTGCATAGAATGGGGTGTTGTCTAAGACCACAACGCCAGTTTCGCCTTCTTTTAATGTAGACACCGCGGCGCCATCTTTATAAAGGGCGGTAATGTTTGCATTGGTTTCTAACTTCTCATAACCATGAAAGCTTGTGGCAACGCCGTCATATTCAAGGTTAGTTGCCATTTTGAACTTGCCCGCAGCGCGTGCTTGTTCTTTTTGGCGAGTCATTGCTGCATTAAACGCATCGGTATCAACGGCAACGTTACGCTCACGGCAAATATCTGCGGTTAAGTCGAGTGGGAACCCGTAAGTATCATGAAGTTTAAATGCTGTTTCACCATTGAACACTGCGGCGGTATTGGCAAGCTCAGTTTCTAAAATCGCCATGCCATTTTCAATGGTTTCAAAGAAGCGATCTTCTTCTTGTTTTAAAATCTCGGTAATGCGTGCTTGGTTGCTTGTGAGTTCAGGATAAGCGCTGCCCATTTCGGCCACTAGATCAGGTACGATTTTGTGGAAGAATGCACTACGTACACCAAGCTTGTAGCCATGACGAATCGCACGGCGAATAATACGGCGCAATACATAGCCACGGCCTTCATTGCCTGCAATCACGCCATCTGCGATTAAGAAGCTACAAGCGCGGATATGGTCAGCCAGTACTTTGAGTGATGGGCTGTTTAAGTCTGCTGTTTTAGTTTCACGTGCGGCGGCTGCAATTAATGTCTGGAATAAATCGATTTCGTAGTTGGCGTGTACGTGTTGTAGCACGGCTGAAATACGCTCTAGGCCCATGCCAGTATCTACTGATGGCTTTGGCAACGGGTGCATTACGCCAGCTTCATCACGGTTGAACTGCATGAACACGTTGTTCCAGATTTCAATATAACGATCACCGTCTTCATCTGGGCTGCCTGGAGGGCCGCCAAAATGATGTGCGCCGTGATCATAGAAAATTTCGGTACATGGGCCACATGGACCAGTATCACCCATCATCCAGAAGTTATCAGATGCGTAACGCGCGCCCTTGTTATCGCCAATACGAATGATGCGCTCTGCTGGCACGCCGATTATGTTATTCCAGATGGCATAAGCTTCATCATCTTCAGCATATACCGTCACAGTTAGCTTATCTTTAGGCAATTTGAATACGTCAGTGAGCAGTTCCCATGCGTATTTGATAGCATCTTCTTTAAAGTAATCACCAAAGCTAAAGTTACCTAACATTTCAAAGAATGTATGGTGGCGTGCGGTGTAGCCTACGTTTTCGAGGTCGTTATGTTTACCGCCCGCGCGTACACACTTTTGGCTTGAAGTTGCGCGTGTATATGGGCGTTTATCAAAGCCTAGAAATACGTCTTTGAATTGGTTCATCCCAGCATTGGTAAATAATAGGGTAGGGTCGCCGTGAGGTACCAGTGAGCTTGAGCTCACAATTTCGTGGCCTTTGGAGGCGAAGAAGTCAAGAAATGCTTGGCGAATTTCGTTGCTGCTTGGTGTGCTGCTAAGTTGTATGGTCATAAAGTTTAATTTTAATAGCTTGTTTAATCGTTATCGTTAACGGTTAGTATTTTTTTAATCAGTTCAAAGCCAAAACCACGACTTTGTAAAAATCTTGCTTGTTTCGCCCATTCCTCACGACTTTGCGGGTAGGCCTTGAATTTCTTACGCCACACTTCAGTCGCGCTGTCCAATTCTGTTGCTTTGAGTGTTTCTACTGCACCCGTAATTAAGTGGTCTGCAATCCCTTTTTCGCGTAATTCATGCGCAATTTTGGCTGTGCCGAACTTTGCTTTTCTTGCGTGAATAATTTGCTCAGTAAATCGCTGGTCTGACAGCCATCCTCTTGCTTTAAAGTCATCTAGTAAAGCTGGGATATCATCATTTTCTTCTGCATAAGCTTTGAGTTTTTTGCCAAGCTCGACATAGGAGTACTCGCGCTTGGCTAAATAATCTAAAGCACGCTGACGCAGTGATTTAACTACAAAGGTTTTAGTCATCCTCGCTACGTGGTGCAGTCATTGCTTCGCTTAATGATTTAGCATTAGCACGAATCTTAGCCTCTAGGTCTGCAGCAATTTCTGGATGCTCACGCAAGAACTCTTTTGCATTTTCCTTACCTTGGCCAATTTTTTCGCCATTGTAGCTGTACCAAGCGCCTGCTTTTTCAATCAGTTTAATATTAGCGCCAAGCTCGATGATTTCACCAAAACGAGAAATACCTTCGCCGTACATGATGTCAAATTCAGCTTGTTTGAACGGAGGAGCTACTTTGTTTTTAATCACTTTTACGCGCGTTTCAGAGCCTGTGACCTCATCACCTTTTTTAATGGCACCAGTACGACGAATGTCTAAGCGTACAGAAGCGTAGAACTTAAGCGCATTGCCGCCTGTCGTTGTTTCTGGGTTGCCAAACATCACGCCGATTTTCATACGGATTTGGTTAATGAAAATCACCAAAGTGTTAGTGCGCTTGATGTTACCTGTTAACTTACGTAGCGCTTGGCTCATCAGGCGTGCTTGCAAGCCCATGTGTGAGTCACCCATCTCGCCTTCAATTTCTGCGCGTGGGGTAAGTGCTGCCACTGAGTCAACTACCACGATATCTACAGAGCCTGAGCGCACGAGCATGTCTGCAATTTCAAGCGCTTGTTCACCAGTGTCTGGCTGTGAAATTAACAGATCAGGTACATTTACACCTAATTTAGCTGCGTATTGTGGATCCAGTGCATGCTCGGCATCAATAAATGCGGCAACGCCGCCTAGTTTCTGCATTTGTGCAATGACTGAAAGGGTTAGTGTGGTTTTACCTGAAGACTCAGGTCCGTAAATTTCTACGATACGGCCGCGTGGTAGACCACCGATACCTAAAGCAATATCAAGACCGAGGGAGCCAGTTGAAACGGCTTGAATATCTTCGCCGATATCACTATCTCCCATGCGCATGATAGACCCCTTGCCAAATTGTTTTTCAATTTGTGAAAGTGCGGCAGAGAGTGCTTTAGCTTTATTATCATCCATTGGGTTTTTACCTTTATTTTGAAGTGCTTAAATTAGCTTTCAATTATTCCATATTTTACAGTTTAGCGTAAGTCTCATAGGTGCTTAACCATGTGTATTTATGGCAATCATGACGAATAAATAATAATCTTGCTTGTGAAGTCAACGCGATCTTTTGTTATTCGTTATGTGTAAGCGTAGTTGTGTAATTTTAAGGAGAGTGACAATGAAAGTATTTCGTTCATTATTAGTGGCATTAGCGATAGGCGCTGCTACTTTGTCTAGTGCTCAAGCACGTGATTCTGTGAGTTTGTCTATTAATATCGGTGGCCCTGGTTATTATGCATATCCAGCGGTAACGCACTATGTTGCACCGCAAGTTGTGTATTATCCAACGCATCGTATTTATCACGGCGCACCCTATGCCTATCAGCCTTATCCGGCTGTTGTGTACAGGGGTGGACATTATTATTCAGGGCATCGTCACCATCGCGGACATGGTTATCATCATGGTGGTGGTCATCGTAGATAGTGTTAGGCTAGTTTTTCAATAAGCCCTGTTAGTACAAAAGCGGTGGCTTGTTGTCTAATTTGGGAGCGGCTGCCTGAAAATTGCTGAGTACACGCGAACATGGGTAACTGAGTGCCTACCCATGCGAAGCATACTGTGCCAACCGGTTTTTCTGGACTGCCTCCATCTGGCCCCGCGATGCCGGTAATGCTAGCTACAATATGGGCATGGCTATTTTTTAAAGCGCCTGTTGCCATTTCAGCCGCAGTTTGTTCGCTTACAGCGCCAAAGGTTTCTAATGTTGTTTGAGAGACGTTTAGCATTTCAATTTTGGCGTTGTTGCTGTAGGTGACAAAGCCTCTATCAAACCATGCTGAGCTCCCTGATGTGCTGGTCACAGCTTGGGCTACCATGCCACCTGTGCATGATTCTGCCAGCGCCAATAAGTAGCCATGTTGCTTAAGTTTAATGCCTAGATTGATTGCTAAAGCTGAGTGGTTATCCATTCCAAGACCTTTAGGCAAAATATAGCGTAGATAGCAGCTAGTAAATCATCCAACATCACGCCCAATCCGCCTTTTACTTTAGCATCGCATTGATGGATTGGAAATGGTTTCCAGATGTCAAACAATCTGAATGATAAAAATGCAACTAACCACCACTGCCATTGATTAATGGTGAAAGTGAGCACTAACATTATAGCGACGATTTCGTCCCAAACAATGCCGCCATGATCTGATACGCCTAGTGCCTGACCTGTTTTCTCGCAAAAATAAATTCCCACTAAAAACAGCAGGGTGATTAATGTTAATTGCGTTGTTAATGTGTAGGTGTGAATCAGCCAAAATAGTGGTAGTCCAACCAATGTGCCAAACGTGCCTGGGGCTTTCTTGGCAAGGCCGCTACCAAACCCTAGTGCAAAAAAGTGGGCAGGATGTGAGATTAACAATTTGAACGTTGGGTGTGAATGCTTGTTAACCAAAATGATCAAATCCTTTTTTAGTAATATTTAATATTTTTTGACAATGCGTAATAATGAGATCTAATTGTGGAGTGGTTTCACCAATTAAACTGAGCGGTAGCTGTAACTGACTACTTAATTGATGAATACAGTCACGTTGCAATTTAGGTGCGGTAAAAAGTAGTTCATAGTCGTCGCCTCCTGCCAATATGGACTGTTGTATGTTGCTGTCATTTAGGTGTGTACGTAAATAATCGTCACAGTTGATATTTTCCAGACTAAGCTTCGCACCTAAATTGGATGCCTTAAGTATATGACTTAGATCTGCGGTTAGTCCATCAGAGATATCAATACAGCTATTGGCAATGCCACGTAATGCTAGGCCTAATGCAACGCGAGGTGTTGGTGCGTTTAGCGCATTAATGCAATAAGATAATGTGGGTTCCGTCAGCGCGATTTTGCCTTGAAGGTGAGCCAGTCCTAGTGCAGCACTGCCTATCAATCCCGAGACCCAAACATCATCACCAATTTGAGCCCCATTACGCTGAATTGCTTTGCCTGTTGGAACTTCCCCCATGATTTGTATGCTTAGGGTTAATGGGCCTTTTGTCGTGTCGCCACCAATTAAGTCAATATCAAAGGCTTGCGCACATGCGAAAAATCCTTTGGAGAACTCTGCAAGCCATGTTTCGTTAACTTCAGGTAGGGCAATGGCAAGCGTTGCCCATTTGGGCAGCGCACCCATGGCGGCCATGTCTGAAACATTAACCGCTAAAGATTTCCAGCCAATACTATAAGCAGGTGCATCGTGAAAGAAGTGAGTGCCCGCTACCAGCATATCTGCTGAAATTGCAAGCTGTCGACCTTGTGCCACACGAATTAATGCGGCATCATCGCCCACGCTTAAGTCTGTATGTTTGGTATTGCGTGTGAAGTATTTCGCAATTAAATTAAACTCGGACATTTTTGTTGTGCAATAGTGTGTGTTAGGCAGTTGGTGCTGATTTTGGTCTGAATGCTTTGACGATAGCTTCATTGGTTTCAATTCTTGGCATTGGGCTATCTGGTGTGCCAAGTAAGTCTATACAGTATGGAACTGCAGCAAATATGCCATGTACTAGCGTGTTTCCGGCCTCATCTTTTAAGCCTTCCAATGTTTGTGCAATCGCTTTAGGTTGCCCGGGCAAGTTAATAATTAAACATTGCTTGCGAATGACTGCAACTTGCCTAGACAATATAGCTGTCGGTACGAAATTTAAGCTTATCTGCCGCATTTGTTCACCAAACCCTGGCATTTCTTTATCGGCTACTGCTAGCGTTGCTTCTGGTGTCACATCACGTAAGGCAGGGCCTGTGCCACCAGTAGTGAGAATGAGCTGGCAATCTTGAAAGTCCACTAAATCTATTAGTGTAGATTCGATCTCGTCTTGTTCGTCTGGGATGAGTCGAGCCTCAAGTGTAAATGGTGAGGTAAGTGTTTGTGTTAGCCATGCACGTAGGCTAGGGATACCTTTGTCCTCATATTCTCCACTACTTGCACGGTCGCTAATTGAAACTAATCCGATTTTAATGAATTCTTTGGTCATTTTTGTGTCACTAGTACTTAAGCAAGACTGAATCATACCATTACCAAACTCAAAGGATATTTTATGCCAGCTATTAGTGCCAAAAACTCATATGGAAATTTAGCAAAGATGATGTTGTTTTCCCTCGCTAGTCTGGGTTTAGTAATGTTTGCTCATCAGCTTTATGCTGCGGATCAAAACCCATATGAGCAAAATTATAAAAGTCAGAATATGAATGATTTGAAATCATTGCAAACTAAGCCTGAGACTAAGATTTTTGTAGGCAATCATAAAGATGATGACAATATCACCATGTTGGAAGATGGATATGATTTGATGGGTACCTCAGGCTTCTCGTCAACGGAGGCTTCATCAGACCTAGCGTTGCAACATGCAAAATCGATCAAAGCCGATCTTGTGATGGTTTATCAAAAATATGAGTCAGCGCAAGCATCGAGCTCAAAGTTACAGCTCATTAAAGAAGCTGCGAATAAAGGTGGCGAAATTGACCCAAAAGATTTGGAAGATGGGCCTACGCAATATCTATACCATGCAAGCTATTGGGCAAAATTGCCTATGCCTTTGTTTGGTGTGCATGTTATTAAGCTTAAGCAGTCCAGTGCTGATGAAGATACACCTAAAGAACTGCCTGGCTTAAAAGTGATAGCAGTGATTAAATCATCTCCAGCATCATCAATGGGGCTAGTTCGAGGTGATACCCTACTTAAGCTCGGTGACGTTAGTTTAAAAAGCGCTGATGACTTATTTCTAGCAGTTAAGCGTTATGCTGGTCAAAAAGTGCAACTTGAGTTTCAGCGTGGCGATATTGATATGAAAAATATCGCACAGCTAAATGTTCGCAAGTAAAACCAACCTATTAGATTGGACCTGATTCAGTTAGTTTAAGTGACTGAGTGCTTTTGGATATGCCGCTTTACTAGACTAAATGAAGATGGCTCTATATGGGTATTTAACTCAGCCTGTGTAATGAGGCTGAGTTGTTTATAATATTAAACTGAGTGAAATAAATCAGCGCCTATACTGACTATTTTTGAATGAGAAAAACAAAACCTTCTTCATTTTTAAGCTCTTGTAACAATGTGAATTGATTGTTTGCTACGAGCGTACGTATATTATTGATTGTACTTTCTTTGCTAGTAATCACTTTGAGTATCTCTCCGCTTGGTAAGGCATCTAGTGCCTCTTTTGTGCGGATGGTTGGAATTGGGCTGTCTTCATGGCGTACATCAAGAACGGAATTGAAATTTATAGTCATGATTGTTATCACCTTGTTTGCTACATACTGATGCAGAGATTAGTGCAACAGTATGCGATGGACTCTAAGTGTTGCGAGATTGCCTAAATATTCAGCAAGTCTAGCGCTTACGCTTCTGACTCGTCTTCATCTTTAGGAGTTTCATTGCTAGTAATGTCACGAAGTAGTTTAAAAATTTCTCTGCTACTTTTAGGGGGTTTGTTTGCGAGATGTTCTTTTTGCGCATTACGAATAAGTGCGCGAAGTTGCTGACTGTCAGTAGTTGGATGCAGTGCCATAAACTCAGATAATGCATTAGCCTCGCTGATAAGTCGATCGCGCCAGCGCTCTAGCCCGTGGAAATAAGCATTTTCAGCGGTATTTTTGCCTTCCCAACGAGATAGTTGCTCGATAATTGGCGCAGTGTCGACTTCACGCATCAGGCGTCCCAGATATTGACGATGACGGCGTATTGCACCATTTGCAGTAATTTTTTTGGTATCCATCACAGCCGTGAATAGCTCTTCAGGCAAGTTAAGTTTGATGAGTCTATCTTTGGAAAGCTCGGATAAGCGTACACCAAGCGCTTGTTGCGCATCTGCCTCAGCTTTAAGTTTTGTTTTACTCGTAGGCAAGTCTGCATCTAAATTTGCATCGTTGCTTAATTCTGTGTCTATTGTTGTCTTTTTAGGTTTCATGCTGAGGTATTATATCAGTTATGCAGTTGAGTTATTAACGTACATTTTTTTATAGTAGAAAGCGTTATGTCAGATTCGGGTTTTAGTTATACATTAGATGAAATTAAGCAGATGTCAGAAGACGTGCTTAAAGTTGCCAAGACACTTGGCGCGAGTCAGGCCGAGGCTGAGTTGAGCTTGAGTATCGGACAAAACGTTTCTGTGCGTATGCAGGAAGTTGAGCATATTGAATATAACCGTGATAAAGGCATGTCGGTCACTGTTTATTTTGGGAAACAAAAAGGTCATGCCAGCACTTCAGACTTGTCTCCACAAGCCCTCAAAGATACTGTTGCTGCTGCTTGTAATATTGCTAAATATACAGCAAAGGATGATTTCTGTGGATTGGCTGATGCTGATTTGATGGCTAGCAATGTTCATGATCTCGATTTGCATCACCCGTGGGATCTGTCTGTCGATGAAGCGGTTTTAATTGCTAAACAATGTGAAGAGGCCGCTTTAGGGGTAGATACACGGATTAACAACTCTGAGGGAGCGAGTGTATCAACAGGCACCGGATTTTTTGCTTATAGCAATAGCCATGGATTCACTGGAGGCTATCCGAGTTCACGCCATGGAATTAGTTGTTCGGTGATTGCTGAGTCCGGCGATAGTATGCAGCGTGATTATTGGTATGCCACAGCACGTGCACCAGAAGACCTGCAATCAGCTATAGAAATTGGTAAGCTTGCTGGTGAACGTACGGTTAAGCGTCTAAATTCTCGGAAAATAAAAACTTGTCAGGTACCAGTGTTATTTGAAGCACCGTTAGCAAGCGGTTTAATTTCAACGTTAATTAGTGCAGTCTCTGGTGGTAACTTATATCGTAAATCTTCATTTTTGCTAAACAGCTTAGGACAGCAAATAGCATCACCTTTATTAAATATTAATGAAGAGCCTCATATTAAAAAAGGTCTAGCAAGTAGTCCGTTTGATAATGAAGGTGTGTCGACTATGTCGCGCCAGTTGGTCAAAGATGGCGTTTTACAGGGCTATGTGCTTTCTAGTTACTCTGCTAGGAAGCTGGGCTTGAAAACTACTGGTAATGCTGGCGGTAACCATAATTTAATCGTGCAGTCTGGAGGGCTAGATTTAGCTGGATTATTAAAGGAAATGGGCACAGGCTTGCTCGTTACTGAGCTGTTGGGTCATGGCCTGAATATGGTGACTGGTGACTACTCGCGTGGTGCAGCTGGTTATTGGGTGGAGAATGGCGTGATTGTGCATCCTGTTGAAGAGATTACGATAGCGAGCAATATGGCTGAGATGCTGAAAATGATTGTGGCGATTGGTAACGATGTATTGATACAAGGTTCGAAACAAGTTGGATCTATCCTAATTGAGCGCATGACTGTGGCGTGTGAATAATGCGCTTCAGCGCATATATTCTACGGGCAAGCCATATGCTGGCTTAGCGCCTATATCCACGCAAAACCTTTACCGATTTGAGCCTGTCAGTAGTTCGCTTTCGCATTTCCCTTAGGACTTTATAGTAAGCTGCGATGTCAAATGCTAGCTCTGTAGGCATTTACTTCATTTTCACTTTCCAAAAACTAAAAAGCCCACTACGTAGTGGGCTTTTTAGTTAAGTGACTATTTACTTCTCTTCTTCAAAGAACTCATCTTTAATCAGATCTGTTGGCACTAAACCATCTTGAATCAGGCTTGCACGTCTTTGTAGATAGGCGTCACGCATGAATGCATATGGGTCAAGGGATGCATCATCTACTAAGTCTTTTGCATCAAGCAATTCTGTACGTTTGTCTATAAATTGTGCGGTACGTAATTGGTTGTGCAGGCGAATCTCACCAATATTGTGGGTGTAGGTGATGGGGTCTGATGTTGTTGTATCAACAATTAAGCCAGCCGTATCACGAACGCTCGATGGACCGACGAACGGCAACACTAAGTAAGCGCCAGATCCAACGCCCCAGTAGCCTAACGTTTGTCCAAAATCTTCTTTGTGAACAGGAATTTTGTCCATACCGGCTACATCAATTAAGCCAGCTAAGCCAAAAGTGCTGTTGATGACAAATCGACCTGTTTCGCTAAATGCGTTGGCAAATTTAAACTGAAACAAATTGTTCAGAATGTTGGTGACTGAACCTAGATTGTTGAAAAAGTTATTAACACCTGTGCGGACAGGTGATGGTGTCACAGTTTTATAAGCAGTTGCGACAGGTTTGAAAACTGCTTTGTCTGTCACATCGTTAAACTTATAAACACCACGGTTAATGCTTTCTAATGGGTCTTTATTTGCCTGAGATGCGCAACCAGTCACCATCATAATAAGTAGACAGGTGGCGAATAAAGAGAATATTTTTTTATGCATTTTTATGTTTCTTATTGAATGACATTATCGAATGTGGGGCCATTATACCAATTTATTTACAACTAAATATGGATAGCTACTCATGCAGATTGTTAACGTTTGTAAATTAAACTATTTGTTACATTTATGCAACAAATATTCAGCGATCTATTTTGCGCCAAATTCATGATATTTGCGACAATCTTACTGCAAATATCTTTTAGATTTATCTTATCAAGCACTAGTTAATTGTCATGTGTTTATATAGCCCCAGTACTCGTTCGCGTTGAGTGGCGTGGTCAACAACTGGTTGGGGATAGTCTTGTCCAATGATGATTTTGATCGTGGATTGTCGCTCTGCTGACATAAGCCACGGTGCGTGAATTTCTTTATCATTACAGTTTACTAATTCAGTGACATATTTGCGAATAAATTTACCATTTGCATCAAAACGCTCACTTTGGGTGATTGGATTAAAAATTCTAAACCATGGCTGAGCATCGCAACCGGTCGAGGCTGCCCATTGCCAGCCTCCATTATTAGCACTGAAGTCAAAATCAATCAGTTTTTCTGCGAAATAACGTTCACCCCAGCGCCAGTCTATGAGTAGGTCTTTGACTAAAAAACTGGCAGCAACCATCCTGAGGCGATTATGCATAAAGCCTGTATTATTGAGTTGTCTCATTGCAGCATCTACAAGCGGGTAACCCGTTTTTCCTTCACACCATGCAGTAAATAGCTTTGTGTCGTTAGGAAATGGGATGGCTTCAAATTCAGGTTTAAAGGATTTGCCTGTTTGAAGTTGTGGGTGGTGGTGCAGTATTTGGAAGTAAAAATCACGCCAGATGAGCTCCGATGCCCAAGCTTCTGCGCCTAGTCCACCGATTTGTAATGCGGTTCTTGCTAGTTGTCTAATCGAGATTGTGCCAAAGCGCAGATGCACCGATAGATAAGATACGCCTTTAATTGCAGGATAGTCTCTTGCTTCTTTGTAATGTTTTATACGATCTACAAAATCTGAAAACAGTGATGCCGCTCCGCTCATGCCAGTAGGCAGACGCATGTTGGATAAGTTTGTGCGCTGGAACCCTAATGATTCAAGGCTCAGCAGTGGCTCAGGTTGAGTTTTGGCGAGGTTATTTAAGTAGGTATCTACTGGGTAAGGTCTAAGATAAAAATCGTTAACGTTTTTTAGCCACATATTTTTGTATGGAGTGAATACACTATATGGCTTGTGAGCCATCGTTAAGACTTCATCTTTTTCAAAAATGACTTGGTCTTTGTAATGATGAAAATCAATGCTATGGGTTTGTAGTTGTTGCACTACTTTGGTGTCTCGTGTAATCGCGCTAGGTTCATAGTCATGATTGGTGAATACAGCTTGTACTTGCAAAGTAAGTGCTAATTGCAGAATCTCATTGGCTGCGCTGCCATGCAAGACGATTAAGTCTCCTCCATTTTTTTGAAGTGCGGTTTTGAGTTCTTTGACGCTCTCCCAAATAAACTCGACTCGACGGTCAGCCTTATTGCTTAGCTGATTTAATATCTCCGTGTCAAAAATGAAGGTGCAATAGACTTGCTGTGATGCCTTGAGTGCGTGGTAAAGCGCTGCATGGTCATAATCGCGTAGATCACGACGAAACCAAACAAGAGATTTTGAGTATTGCATGCGGGGTAAGCCATTCGTTAAATTGCAGTGATTTTACCCCACTTGCAGCTACGCTGTTGAATGACGTTAATGCGCCATTGAGTTTTGTTTAGCTTCTTGCACCCATCATATATTTTCCGGGTGTTGCTGGTTTGGCTTCGTTGCTTGAAGGGGTAAGTAAACCAAGTAACAGCTGTAGATCCAGTGATAAAAGAATTAGTTCCTCATCACCAAGTGCGTCGACCTGCTCAAAAACTTCCGTCGCATA
>Ga0208515_100101_pt1 | contig 31426 bp, 29 predicted proteins | sample LakWasMe99_LOW12_2_FD_183919 | JGI IMG/M metagenome (GOLD analysis project Ga0208515, IMG submission 183919) | Freshwater sediment methanotrophic microbial communities from Lake Washington under simulated oxygen tension - Sediment Metagenome... | ecosystem: Environmental > Aquatic > Freshwater >... | reverse complement strand
TAAGTACAACTGAAAGTGCTAAATCCAACAATTCAACAGCTAGCTCCGAAGCTACGTTCAACTGGAAAAATCCGAGCACCGCAGAAGAAATTACACTGGGACGTGAAATTGCTGGAAATTTGCTAGGAGCTGCACCGCTGGTAAAAGACGCTGCACTACAAAAATATGTTAACTCTGTGGGACGTTGGGTTGCATCACAGTCTGAGCGCCCAGAGCTACCTTGGCGCTTTGGTGTGATTGAGAGTGAGGATTTAAACGCTTTCGCAGCGCCAGGCGGCTACATCATGCTGACTAAAGGCTTATACCGGAAACTTCAAAATGAAGCTCAACTCGCTGGTGTGTTAGGACATGAAATCGCCCATGTAGTTAAAAAGCACCAACTCAAAGTATTACAAAAACAACAATTGTTAAATATTGGCGCTGGTCTCTTAAGTGATAAATATGCCAAAGACAATGCCATGATTAGCAAAGCAATTGGCAGTGGCGCGGAAATCAGTGCAAGGAGTTTAGATAAATCAGCGGAATACGAAGCTGACCGATTAGGGTTAAGTTATGCAACTCGTGCAGGTTACGAGCCATATGGCTTGACTGATGTATTGCAAACATTGGGACAATCAAACACTAGTGATGCTAGCGTTGCATTACTATTTAAAACTCACCCCCACCCAGATGAGAGACTTTCAGCATTAAGTGAATCTGTAGGTGGGCAACTCGATAAGATGACTAATGGCAAAACATTGGAAAAACGATTCTATCTACTCAAGTAATTGAGCTTAATGCGGGCATCCATAAAATGACGTAAAACTTTCCTATTTGATTAGAAATACTGATTAAAAATTTAACTAAATGAGCATTAATACTAAATAGAAATACAAGTTCAGATATCGTTTCTATAGTTAAGAATATCAATAAACAAGTCATATTTAAGTCTATGCAAAAGCGCTTTGTTTGATTATTCTCAAACAAAGCGCTTTTAATTGATTCAGCTGTTTGACATCTCAATGTATAGGGGTAAAAATGTCCTTATACATTGTCGGAGATTGTTTTATGGCAACGAAGCAAAAAGAGAATAAATCTAGCCAAGCATTAAAAGATGCCATTACCAAGCCTGCTAGTAGTACATCAAAAAAACGTAAAGTGTCATTAGGTGATACTGCGCCAAATAGCACCCTAAACAGTATTGAAAACTTCGCAGTGACTGAAAGTATAGCAGCAGCCCAAGAATCTAAATTCGAGGCAGTGCAAGATATTATCCAGCGTATTTCTAACAATGACATATCAACACTTCCAGATGTATTACATACGATTCTAAAAGGCGCCTCACCCGATGATGCCGCTGCGTTGAGCAAAGCGCTCACTGTCATTAAAGATACAAAAACCATCAAATCGCGGTTACGCAATGATCAAGCATTGGCTAAAGACTGGCGAGAAGGTGGCTACCCTTACCAAAACCTACTTTCACGAAAATCTTACGAAAAACAAAAATACCATCTACAAGTAGAGTTATTAAAATTACAAGCTTGGGTCAAAGAAACCGGGCAACGTGTTGTGATTTTATTTGAAGGCCGTGATGCAGCTGGTAAAGGCGGCACAATCAGGCGCTTTATGGAACATCTCAATCCACGTGGCGCACGTGTGGTTGCACTTGAAAAACCTAGTGAAGTCGAGCGTGGTCAATGGTACTTTCAACGTTATGTATCTCAGCTACCAACTGCAGGTGAGATTGTATTGTTTGATCGCTCTTGGTACAACCGTGCAGGTGTAGAACGTGTAATGGGATTTTGCAACAATGATGAATACCTTGAGTTTATGCGCCAAGCGCCAGATTTTGAGCGTAACCTAACACGATGTGGCATACACGTGATTAAGTTCTGGTTTTCAGTCAGTCGCTCTGAACAACGCAGGCGTTTCAAAGAGCGTGAAATGCACCCACTTAAACAATGGAAGCTTAGTCCTATTGACCTAGCATCACTCGACAAATGGGATGACTACACGAAAGCAAAAGAAGCGATGTTTTTTCATACAGATACCGCGGACTCGCCTTGGACCGTGATTAAATCTGATTGTAAGAAACGTGCGCGTCTAAATGCGATGCGTTACGTTTTACACAAGCTACCTTATAACAATAAAGAGATTGATGCGATTGGCCATTTAGATCCTCTGTTAGTAGGACGCGCGCATATTGTGTATGAACGTGGCGAGCATAATCATATAATTCTCTAACTCTACTCAGATTTAAAAGCCTTAATTCATCGCAATACAATCAGCGCAGGCGGTGCAAATCAGCACTACCTGCCGTTGTTTCAAATCAGGTCTCGCACCCTCAGTTCAGCCTTAATATAAGCATAATATATTGGTGCTGCTACAATCCCGATCAAACCAAAAGCAGCCTCCATACAGAGCATTGCAATCAATAACTCCCATGCGTTGGCACGTATCTGATTACCAACGATACGTGCATTCAAAAAGTACTCAAACTTATGAATAATCACCAAATAGAGCAATGAACCAAGTGCAACACCAAGAGATTGACTTAAACTCACCACGACAATCACTGCGTTTGAAATTAAATTACCAATCACTGGAATTAAACCAACCACAAAGGTAATCGCAATCATCGTTTTAACTAAAGGCAAATGCACACCCATCAGCGGCAGCACTACTGCCAAATAAATTGCCGTAAAAAATGTATTAATCGCTGAAATGCGTATCTGAGCAAATACCACACGCTTAAAAGCATCACTTAACAAAGCACAGCGGCCATAAAGTGCGCCGGCAAACGGTTTAAAATGTTCAACAGACACAGCCTCGCGCAAAGCCAGCATCCCACCAACAATCATGCCAATCAAGATATGTGCAGTCACTCGCCCTGCCTCCTTACCCACCACCTGCAGTTCATCGGCATGTGAACGTAACCAAGTCGTTAACATTTCTTTAAATGTTAGTGCATCAGCGGGAAGATGCTCTAACAGTGAGCTTGGCAATATCTTTCTTGAATCCTCTAATATTTGTGCCATTTTCGCCAACAAGACGGTTAAGCTACCAGCATCGGATCTCAAGAACGCCATTAAACCTGCACCGGCCAATGAAAGTAAGCTCACAATGATAAACACCAGAATACCCACTGCCCAAAGTTTAGAATAGTTGCTTGGGCGCTTACTAGGAAATTTACGTGAAATATACGGCGTAATCATGTGTACCAACTGGTACACCAGTAATCCGGCCATTAATGCGGGCAACAGGCTAAACTTCAGCACACAAAACAAGGCAAGCCCAGTCAATACCCATGCAGATATTTCATAACTACTTACCGCCTGCACCTGCTCTAATTTGGCCATATTTACCTTAATAATTCATGATAATTTGAAGCTGAACATCAGCAACGATAAGTAATTAATAATTTTTGAGTGAAAATCTATTGATGAAATCACCGGCATCATTTGCTGGTAACGAAACAATCAAATCTATATGCTCATTGAACGCTTTATCAACAATCGCACCATTACACTTTGCTAGCGCTCTCGTCACAAAATCCATTTGATTGTAAGCAATGGTTAGCTTGATTTTTTTCATCTCTACATAATCTGCGACTTTTGTCTCGTCCAACGCAAGTTTAGCTGTACCGCCATAAGCACGCGCCAAACCACCTGTGCCTAGGTTAATACCACCGTAATATCTAATCACACCAACACAGACATTAATCAGGTTGCGACCCTCCAACAGCTTTAACACCGGCATACCGGCAGTACCAGAAGGCTCCCCAGCGTCTGAAAAGCGCTGAACAATCCCTTCTTCTGTTTTTAGCCTAAAAGCATAAGCCAGATGATGTGCACTTTGGTGCTTGGCAGCAAAAGCACGCAACGCCTGCCCTACCTCTCGCTCAGAAGCACATGAAACAGCCATGGCAATAAAACGTGATTTTGTGATGGTTTGCTCAGCAAACCCTGCTTGTACAATAATCTGCAACTACTTACGCCCACCTAAAATACTACCTAATATGCCACGGATAATTTGCCTACCCAATTGCGAACCAATTGCACGTGCGGCACTTTTCGCTGCGGCCTCCAATATGCCATCAGAGCGGCTAGCGGGTTCTTTTTTACCTGAAGACTCAGCAAGCTCCGCATCTTCAGCTGCCGTAGCTGTAACTTGCGCCTTTAGAATCTCATAAGCTGAATCACGATCAACCTGTTTCTCATATACGTTATTTAGAATTGAAGTCCTGATAGACTCTGCCCGTTCTGCATCAGTAGCTGGACCAATACGACTGCCTGGTGGACAAACAAACGTGCGTTCCACAGGTGTTGGAATCCCTTTTTCATCCAAAAATGAAACAAGTGCCTCACCTACCCCTAGCTCTGTAATCACGCTTTCTACATCTAATTTAGGATTTACCCTAAAGGTCGTTGCTGCAGATTTAACCGCTTTCTGGTCCCGTGGCGTAAATGCACGCAAAGCATGTTGAACTCGATTACCTAATTGCCCCAAAACCGCATCAGGAATATCAAGCGGATTTTGGCTCACAAAATAAACACCAACCCCTTTAGAGCGAATCAGGCGCACGACTTGCTCAATTTTTTCAAGTAACACAGCTGGGGCATCATTAAATAGCAAATGGGCTTCGTCAAAAAAGAACACTAATTTCGGTTTCTCTAAATCCCCTGCTTCTGGAAGCTTTTCAAATAACTCAGATAGTAGCCACAATAATAAGGTGGCATAGATACGCGGCGAGTTGAACAGCTTGTCACTCATCAAAATATTAACGACACCTCGCCCCTGCTCATCAGTCTGCATTAAATCATCTAAATTAAGGGCGGGCTCACCAAACAACATATCAGCGCCTTGCGTTTCAAGCTGTAACAATGCACGTTGCACTGCACCCACACTTGCCGCAGAAATATTGCCATACTCAGCTTGATACTGTGTTGAGTTCTCTGAAGCGTGCTGCATCATTGCACGCAAATCCTTCAAATCTAACAGCAACCAACCCTTATCATCAGCAATTTTAAAGATTGCGTTCAAAACACCAGCCTGCACATCATTCAAATTCAATAAACGTGCTAATAACAATGGCCCCATTTCTGCGATTGTTGTACGAACGGGATGCCCCTTCTCGCCAAACATATCCCAAAATGTAACGGGGCATTTAGCGTAGCTAAAATCAGAAATCGCTAACTGCTGAACTCTAGCTTCCACTCGTGCATTACCACCGCCCTGCTGTGACATACCAGACAAATCGCCTTTAACATCCGCCATAAATACTGGCACGCCATTTTTTGAGAACCCCTCAGCCAGCGTCTGTAGCGTAACGGTTTTACCTGTACCCGTTGCGCCAGCAATCAAGCCATGACGGTTCGCCATTCTAGGCAGAATCACACTAGATATTTCGTTATTTTTTGCAATTAAAATGGGGTTAGCCATGAAGTGATTACCTATCAATTAGTCATAAACATTAATAAATACTAGTACAAATACATTTAACGCTTAGAAATCACCTTTTCTTGCTCTGTCCATGATTTCTAGAAGCTTAGTTTCTAATTCCTGTGCGGATTTTTTTGCACGTACCGTTGGAGATTTAATGCTTTGCAAATCAAACGTTGGGCGGTCCATTGCAATATAAAGTTTGAGCTGCTTATGTTCATCTAGCTTTTCGTAAATCGCAATTCTACAAGGTGCAAATACCAAAAACTCAGGATGATCTAAAATGATTTCTGTCCCCATGCTCAAATTACAAAACGAGTGCACCTCTTTCACTCCTTGTGGGTCTAGTCCGCGCAATTTCATGTGCTCTCCAATAGGAAAGTTCGCTGGATTCACGAAGTTTAATCCTTCTGAAATGCTTTTCAGACTTTCGACGACATCTTGGTAACTTACCCCGGAATTAACTGGTAACTCATAAATCGCAGTATTAGGATCAATAGCAGGCATGCCTGGCCTGATTTGTCCAACAAGCATCTGCTCTTTTGAAGCTAAGATTGGTTTCGTCACGCTACAAGCCGCCATCGAAAATACGATTACGCATAAAAAAACAAGGTCAAATCTAATTTTCATCACATGCATAGCATTCACCCATTTAAATCTAGTCAGTGATTTTAAGTGCCTGATTCACAGCCTCACGATTGAAATGCGGTGCAATAAGCTCAATAAAACCATACATATAGCCACGTAAAAACGCATCTTTACGCACCCCTAAATAAGTCGTGCTATCCGCAAATAGATGATCGACATCAACTTTTGCCAAATGCGCGTCACGCTCAGGATCATAAGCCATATTTGCCAGCAAACCTACCCCCAAGCCCAATGTCACATAGGTTTTAATCACATCAGCATCAATCGCAGTAAGCACGACATTAGGCGTTAGGCCTGCTTCGGAAAAAGTCTTAGAGACGAGAGTGCCTCCAGTAAATGCGAAGTCATAGGTAATGAGCGGGTAATTAGCTAGTTTTTCTAGCGTCAAAGGCAAATCGCTAAGCAAAGGATGATCGTGCGGCACAACAACACAGCGATTCCAATGATAACAAGGTAAGCATAACAAGCTTTCCCTATCACTGATAGACTCAGTGGCGATTCCAATATCAGCCTCTCCATTTTCAACCTGCTCAGCTACCTGGCTTGGATTACCCTGATGGATATTGAGCTTAACTCGCGGGTATTCTGTCATAAAGGCTTTAACAGCAGCAGGTAGCTTATAACGTGCTTGCGTATGCGTTGTAGCAATCGTTAACGTGCCAGCCTCTACATCACTAAACTCCTCCCCTACGCGCTTGATATTCTCAATATCACGCATGACTTTATCAGCCAAAGTAATAATTTGCTGGCCTGGCTCAGTCAAACCTGTCAAGCGCTTACCGTTACGTTTAAATATTTGTAATCCAAGCTCTTCTTCTATCAGCTGAATCTGCTTACTAACACCTGGTTGTGAAGTGTATAAAGCGTCAGCTGCATTGGTAATATTTAACCCTTGCTTCACTACTTCGTGTAAATAACGTAACTGATGTAATTTCATTAGGAATAATTTCTTTAATAGGATTTCTTAAATAAACTGCAAGTTAATGCTAATATTTTTAATGCTAAGGCATTAGCGCTTATATAACCAAATGATATATCCATAGAATAACATATTCTTAAAAAAATTAACTATTCACTGCTATAGTGCGCGACTAAATTAAGTTAGTGAATAACGGATACTCCACATGGAATTTGGTTATATTATTTCGGGCTTTGCAGTTGGCCTTCTTGTTGGCGTTACTGGCGTTGGCGGCGGCTCGCTCATGACACCTTTACTTGTGTTTTTATTTGGATTTAAAGCATCCGTAGCCGTAGGAACAGATTTGCTTTATGCAGCGATTACCAAGACTGGCGGGGTGTTTGTTCATCACAATACGCACAAATCAGTAGATTGGCGTGTTGTAGCATGGATGTCATTAGGTAGCTTACCATCTGCCGTAATTACTATCTTTGTGATTAAACATCTGATTCAAATCGAAAAAGATGTTTCAGGCATTATCACCTTCACATTAGGTGTCGCACTCATCCTAACATCCATTGCATTGATTATTCGTAGCTATATCACCAGAAAAAAAATACGCGAAATCGAAGATAGTGTGATTAGTAGTGGTCGTTTTAATAAAATTCAAATCCCAGCAACCATATTTACTGGCATAATACTGGGTGCGCTAGTGACAATCTCTTCAGTAGGCGCAGGTGCACTTGGCACACTAGCGATACTCTTCCTTTACCCTAAGATGAGCACGCTAAAGGTAGTTGGTACTGATTTAGCACATGCAATCCCGCTAACCGCGGTTGCTGGGTTTGGTCACTGGACGCTTGGACATGTCAACTTTGAACTGTTAGGCACACTGCTCATTGGATCCTTACCTGGAATATGGGTCGGTAGCCACTTAAGCGTAAAAATTCCAGAAAAAATATTACGTCTAGTTTTAGCCACGCTCTTATTGGTGATTGGTTTGAAATTCGTTTTAGTTTAATTTAAAAGTTAGTTTAAAAAGCACTATATATTATGTATAAATATGATGAAATAGATCAACAAATTGTTGATGAACGCGTTGCCCAATATCGAGATCAGACTCGCCGCTATTTGGCTGGTGAACTGTCTGAAGACGAATTCCGTCCGCTACGTCTTCAAAATGGCTTGTATATCCAACGTCAGGCACCAATGCTTCGCATTGCGGTGCCTTATGGCATGTTATCTAGCGCACAATTGCGCAAACTTGGTGATATTTCAAAAAAATACGACAAAGGCTACGGTCACTTCAGTACACGTCAGAACTTGCAATTAAACTGGCCAAAACTGGAAGATGTGCCTGAAATTTTGGCGGATTTAGCCACGGTTGAAATGCATGCGATTCAAACTTCAGGTAACTGCATTCGTAATATCACGACTGACCAATTTGTAGGCGTTGCGCCTGATGAAGTGATCGACCCACGTGCTATCGCTGAAATCATGCGTCAATGGAGCACATTTCACCCTGAGTTCGCTTTATTACCACGTAAATTTAAAATTGCAGTGTCTGGTACTAAAAATGACCGTGCATTAGTGCAAGCGCACGATATTGGTATGGAGTTTTACCGCGACAGCAACAATCAAGTTGCTATCAAAGTATGGGTTGGCGGTGGCTTAGGCCGCACACCAATTTTGGGTACCGTGATTCGCGAGCATTTAGAGTGGCAACACGCCCTCACTTACTGCGAAGCGATTATACGTGTCTATAACTTACATGGCCGTCGTGACAACATCTACAAAGCACGCATTAAGATTTTAGTAAAATCTTTAGGTATAGATGAGTTCCGCAAACAAGTGGACGCTGAATGGGCGCACCTTAAAGATACAGACAACACGATTACCGAAGCTGAGCTAGTGCGCGTTGCACAACATTTTGACGCAATGCCTTATGAAAATGTACCAGCTCATGACGCAGGCTTTGATGCGGCAGTTGCTAGCAACCCAGCATTTGCTGCATGGGTGAGGCGTTGCGTACACCCACACAAACAAGCAGGTTACCGCGCAGTTACGCTTTCACTTAAACCACATGGTCAAGCGCCTGGTGACATTTCATCAGAGCAAATGTGGACAGTAGCAGACCTAGCCGATGAATATAGCTTTGGCGAGCTACGCTCATCTCATGAGCAAAACCTAATATTAGCTGATGTTAAATTAAGCGACTTATTTGCGTTATGGGAAAAAGCGCGCGCCAATGGTTTAGCAAGCCCTAACATTGGCTTGCTCACAGATATCATTTGCTGCCCAGGTGGCGACTTCTGCTCACTTGCAAATGCAAAGAGCATTCCTATCGCTAAAGCGATTCAAATGCAGTTTGATAACTTGGATTATCTGCACGACATTGGTGAGATGGAACTGAATATTTCAGGTTGCATGAACGCCTGTGGCCACCATCATGTTGGTCACATTGGTATTCTTGGTGTGGATAAAGATGGCTCTGAATGGTATCAAGTCAGTATCGGTGGCAAACAAGGTAACGATGCAAGCCTTGGCACTGTGATTGGGCCTTCATTCTCTGCGGATGAGATGCCTGGTGTCGTACAAAAGTTAATTGAGGTTTACATTCAAGAACGTACGCCTGAAGAAAGATTTATTGATACTGTGCGTCGCTTGGGCGTTGCCCCATTCAAAGCACATGTCTATGCAAAGAATGAGGTTGCAGCATGAGTAATTTAATTAAACTAAACAATGGCGTTGCTAGCTTAGTAGAAGATGATTGGGCACTCGTTCAGTTACCAGCCACACAAGTAGAAGAGCGTAAACAAGCTGGTAAAGTTGTTTTATTTAAACTGACTGGTGAAGCGACTGTAACTGAGGCTCAAATTGCCGATACAGTGATTCCAGCAACTGGCAAAATCATTCTGCCTTTAAGCGTATTTATTGCACGCAACAGCGAAATTAAAGATCGCATTGCACAAGGTGAAATCGGCGTTTGGTTAGCCACACACGAGCTTTTAGAGAATCTGACGCAGCAACAAACAGACTTAAATGCTCTACCTATTATCGCAATTTTTGTTGAGCGTTTTGCTGATGGCCGTATTTTCTCTTTAGGTAACTTGCTACGTACGCGTTTTGGCTTTAAAAATGAATTACGTGCATTTGGTGATGTATTACGCGATCAATTATATTTCTTGAAACGTAGTGGCTTTACTAGCTATTTAGTGCGTGCAGACCGCTCAGCACAAGAAGCAATTGCCAGCTTAGGTGACTTTACTAAACCATACCAAGGTGCGGTTGATGAGCCACGCCCTGTATTTAAGCGTTATAACAGAGGCGCATAAATGACTACGGATGTAGATTTAGGCCAAGTAGTCATGCTAAAGCCTAGCGCCAATAACCCGGCGACTAAACCTACGCTGACAGACGAACTGGTTGCCAGTGTAAATCAGAAAGCTGCAGAAGTACTCACATTGCTGAGCAATGCTGCGAAAGAGTTTGGCGCAAATGAAGTCACTTTTGCTAATAGTTTTGGTGCTGAAGATATGGTGTTAACAGACATCATTCAGCGTCAAAAAATTGCGATTGAGATTTTCTCACTGGACACTGGCCGTTTACCTGTTGAAACTTACGACTTAATTGCTAAAACAGAGCAAACTTACAATACAAAACTTAAAATCTTTTTCCCGCAATCAGATGCGGTAGAAAGCTATGTAAGAACCAATGGTATCAATGCATTCTACGAATCTATTGAGTTGCGTAAAGCCTGCTGCTTTATGCGCAAGGTAGAGCCTTTACAACGTGCTTTAAAAGGTAAAAAAGCATGGGTCACAGGTATGCGTGCTGAGCAATCTACCACACGCGTTAACTTGCCATTCCGTGAGTTTGACAGTGGCAACCAGTTAGAAAAATTCAACCCGCTTAGTAATTGGACTGAAAAAGAAGTTTGGGCATATATTCGCATGTTTGATGTGCCGTACAACAAACTTCATGACCAGTTCTACCCAAGCATCGGTTGCGCACCATGCACACGTGCGATTGCGACGGGCGAAGATGTACGAGCTGGTCGCTGGTGGTGGGAAGACCCCAACAGTAAAGAGTGCGGATTACATGTAAAGAAATAATTTTATAGAATTCTGCTACGTATCAAGTAGTAATTTTGATTTTTGAAACCTAAGAATATGACAACGACTAAACAACCCTTATCTCATTTAGACTGGCTAGAGTCTGAGGCCATTTACATTCTGCGCGAGGTCGCGGGGCAATGTAGCAATCCTGTACTATTATTCTCAGGTGGTAAAGATTCTCTATGTATTTTGCGTTTAGCTGAAAAAGCTTTTCGCCCAGGTAAATTTCCGTTTCCACTCATGCATATTGATACTGGCCACAACTATCAAGAAGTACTGGATTTCCGTGACCAACGTGCAGCAGAGTTAGGTGAGCGCTTAATCGTACGTTCAGTTGAAGATTCAATGAAACGTGGCACAGTAGTATTGAAATCACCTGATGAGCCGCGAAATAAACATCAATCTGTCACACTGCTAGAGGCCATTGAAGAGTTTGGCTTTGACTGCTGTATTGGTGGCGCACGCCGTGATGAAGAAAAAGCACGTGCAAAAGAACGCATCATGAGTTTCCGTGATGAGTTTGGTCAATGGGATCCGAAAAACCAACGCCCTGAATTATGGAACTTGTATAACGCACGTTCACATAAAGGTGAAAACATCCGTGCCTTCCCTATTTCTAACTGGACAGAAATGGACGTATGGCAATACATCGAGCGTGAAAACTTAGGTTTACCAAGCATCTATTTCTCTCACAATCGCAACATTATTATGCGCGGTGGAGCCATGATGCCAGCAAATGTTCCGCTGGCTAACGGCGAAGTGATTAACCAACCTAAAGCAGGTGAAGAAGTCATTAATATGCAAGTTCGTTTTAGAACTGTAGGTGACATCACCTGCACTGCACCAGTATTGTCTGATGCAGATAACGTAAGCAAAATTGTCATTGAAACTGCGACTACCACCATTACAGAACGTGGTGCTACCCGCTTAGATGACCAAACCTCAGATGCTTCAATGGAACAACGCAAAAAAGAGGGATATTTCTAAAAAATACTATCAAGATATGCAGATTAAAGCGGTTGCTAGACGTTTCATCCAATCGCTTAATCAAACATCTTATCTAGCATTTTTGATATTTTGAAAATTTAATTATGACAAATACAACGCAAAACGACTCACTATTACGCTTTATGACATGCGGTAGCGTAGATGACGGCAAAAGTACCCTGATTGGCCGCTTACTTTACGATACCAAAACTATTCTGGCTGATACGCTGACGCAAATTTCAAATACCTCTAAAAAACGTGGCATGGAAGCTGTGGATTTATCACTGCTGACCGACGGTTTACAAGCTGAGCGTGAGCAAGGCATTACTATTGACGTTGCTTACCGCTATTTCAGCACTGGTACACGTAAATACATTATTGCCGATGCACCAGGTCATGAGCAATACACACGCAATATGGTAACCGCAGCGTCAACAGCAAACCTTGCGATTATTTTGATTGATGCACGTAGAGGCGTACTCACGCAAACACGCCGCCATAGCTATTTAGCACACCTTGTGGGAATTCCACACATTGTGGTAGCTGTTAACAAAATGGACTTGGTTAATTATGACCAAGCTGTTTATGACAAGATTTGTGCAGATTATGCAACCTTCGCGGCAGAAATTGGCCTAGCTGCAGCGAGAGATATTCGTTTTATTCCAATGTCTGCATTGAACGGCGACATGTTAGTTGATCGTCTGGAAAACATGCCTTGGTACACTGGCGAGACATTGCTTGAAATGTTAGAAAAAGCGCCAGCTGCGCATACAGAACAATCTGAGGCATTCCGCTTCCCTGTTCAATTTGTATGCCGTCCACACGCGTCTGACGACCCTGAGTTACATGATTTCCGCGGATTTATGGGGCGTATCGAGTCTGGTGAAATTGCCGTAGGTGACGCAGTCACTGTTTTGCCAAATGGTTACCAATCAAAAGTTAAAGCTATTCAACTCGGTGCTGAGCAATTGCAGTCTGCATCAACAGAACAAAGCGTTACTTTGCTATTAGATGATGAAATCGACACATCTCGTGGCGATATGATTGTGAAAAGTGCTGAAGCAATTGAACCTGTAAAACAAGTAGAAGCGTTCGTGTGCTGGCTATCAGAAACTCCTTTGTCTACAGCCAGAACTTACATCATTCGTCACACCACGCGCGAGTCTAAAGCTAAAGTAGGCACAATCAGCTATAAAGTAGATGTCAACACATTAGAGCAACAAGCGACTAGCGACTTGAAAATGAATGACATTGCACGTATTAGCTTTAAGCTTGCGCAACCGCTGATGATAGACAGCTATAAAAATAACCGAGCTACTGGTGCCTTCATCATTATTGATGAATCAACAAATAACACGGTTGGTGCAGGGATGATTGTGTAAATTCCAACAAAGTTACTGTGTACATATACGGTAACTTTATAGAATTATTCATCGCAAACTAATAGAATTTCTAATAAAATAACGTTTTAGCTTTTAAGCTGTAAAGGACTTTAAAAATGACTTATGTCGTTACCGAAAATTGTATTCAATGTAAATACACTGACTGCGTAGATGTTTGCCCTGTTGATTGTTTTGTAGAAGGTCCTAACTTCCTTGCAATTAATCCAGATGAATGTATTGATTGCACATTATGCGTTGCAGAGTGCCCCGCTGAAGCAATTTTTGCCGAAGATGATGTCCCTGCAGACCAACAAGAATATATTGCATTAAATGCTAGACTTGCTCAATTGTGGCCGGTCATTACTTCTCGTAAAGAAGCACTTGAAGATGCTGATGCTATGAACGGCGTACCTGGCAAACGTGATTTATTGATTGAATAGTCTTAATAATCATTATAGGTATCAATCAATAACAAAGGGGGCATGTGCCTCCTTTTGTATATTTACTAATTGTATATACACTAAGACATTTAATTATTTGTCTGTCAAACATACCAACTTGTTGTTATGACTAAGCCGCTAAGATTTCTTCAACACTACTCTCCTACCCTGCAAGATAAAATCAGGCAATTACAGGCACAAGACTTGTTGGGCGACTATATTACACAGCGCTATCCCCAGTATCACAGTATTCAAACAGACAAAGCACTTTACCAATACAGTAACGAGATTAAACAAGCATTCTTACGAAATGCTCCTGTGCTACACAGAGTGCAATATGACAATAAATTAGGCATAGAGCATCATGCGCTCGGCCTGAACACTGCCATTTCACGTGTTCAAGGTGGAAAGCTTAAAGCAAAAAAAGAAATCCGAATTTCTTCATTCTTTAAAGAGTCACCTATTGAGTTCTTACGCATGATTGTAGTTCATGAGCTGGCTCATTTAAAAGAGCGCGATCATGACAAAGCCTTCTATCAACTCTGCCAACACATGGAACCACATTATCATCAGCTAGAATTCGATTGCCGTGTTTATTTAACATGGAAAAGTGAAAAGTAATTTCATCTAAGCTAATGACGCCAAATTTTCGCACGTCGAATCATCAACCAACTAAACGTTAAATATACAGCCATTGCAATCGCTAAACCTGATGGTGCATACCAAACAAGCGGCACCACCAGACCTGCAGATACCGTAGATAACAACATTTGGATAAAAGCCTGTCCAGAAGCAGCTGTGCCGCGGATTTTGGGGTGGCGGTCCAAAGCAGCTAATGAAAGTATCGGCATTGCTAAAGCCATGCCAATATTAAATAGCGCGATTGGCACAATGTTATAAATTACATTGGTAGGAAGATACAAGCAAACGCCGATATTCAGTAGAACCATTACTGACATCCATACGTACGCAACTTTGATTACTTTTCTTTGTGTATATTTACCAGCTGCACGTTTCGCTAAGTAAGAGCCCAGCACCATGCCGCAAACTGTAGGCACAAACATGTAAGCAAACTGATGCTCTGTTAAACCTAGATGTTTGACTAGGAATACAGGGCTAGCCAACACATAGAGAAAGAATCCAGCAAAGTTTGCACCTAACGCAAACACCACATAATTAAACTCTTTATCACTAAAAATCATGCGGTAGTCTTTGATGACCTGCTTTGCTGACAGCGGTAAACGCTTTTCTTTGGGCATAGTTTCAGGTAAGTACTTCACTGCTGCCCATAAGCTTAATGCTGCGTATAGGGCTAAAAAGATGAATATCGCTTGCCAATGAATACCAAGGAGTAAACCGCCTATAATAGGTGCAACTGCTGGCGCAATCCCAAACAACATTTGCACGGTTGCCATCACTCGTTGCGCTTGCGGACCTTCAAAAAGGTCACGTACCATTGCACGTGCTACAACGTTTCCAGCGCCCCCGGATAGCCCCTGTAAAACACGAAAGAACCATAATGTTTCTACATTAGGTGCGAATGCGCAGCCGATTGATGCCAACACAAAAACACTTAAGCCCCACTTAATGGTGGTGATACGTCCAATTGAGTCAGATATCGCACCATGCCAAAGTGTCATGAGAGCATAAGGTAATAAATAAAATGTAAGGCTTTGTTGAAGCTCTAATGAAGTGCCGTGTAGCTCACGCTCAAGTGAGGGGAATGCAGGCAAGTATGTATCAATTGCAAATGGTGCAAGTGCTGCTAGGCCTGCAAGTACAATGGACAATACCAATGGAGATGATGGATGCTTCAAATGAAAACTTTCATAAATGTACTACTCGCAATAAAAAGCGCGCTACTGATGATCACAGTAGCGCGCTAGATTAAATCACAATAACGCTATTAATGCATCTATGAAAAATACAAAGCCAATCAAATATAAGACCAGCTAGTTGTCTGAGTAGAATTTATGGCAACGCATGAAATTCATCTACACGATCTTTAAGCTCACCAGCGATAATTTTCTTAGAATTCTTATCATTTCTAAATACGATAGGCTGTGCAGCAATAGTCGGGTTTCTTGAATCTAATATCGCCTGCTCTATCAAATGATGATGCGGTGACTTACTGCAAACTGGGTCAGCCGCTTCAGCATCGCCAGTGAGCAAGAATGTCTGGCAACGGCAACCACCTAAATCATTTTCTTTTTCACTACATGTGCGGCATGGCTCTTTCATCCAACTATCACCACGATATTTGTTAAATGCTGGAGAGTCTTTCCAGCTCCAACCTAAATCTGTATCTTTCACGTTTGGGAACTGCATATTAGGTAATACGCGTGCTGAATGACAAGGCAATACATCACCATTAGCTGTCACAATCATGAACACCTCACCCCAGCCGTTCATACATTTTTTAGGACGATCAGAGAAGTAATCAGGCACCACAAAGAAAATCTTCATTTTACTGCCAGACTTTTCTCTGAATTCGTTAGTAATTCGTTCAGCTTCATCTACCTGCTCTTTGGTAGGCATTAATTGGCTGCGATTTACTAAAGACCAGCCGTAGTATTGCGTGTTAGCAAGCTCAATGTACTCTGCACCAAGTGCATCGGCCATCTCTAAAATTTCTTTCATATGACCAATGTTATAGCGATGAATCACAACATTGAGCACCATTGGATAGCCATGACCTTTAATCATGGCGGCAACTTTTTTCTTGAGCTCAAAAGTTTTGGTATTGGTAATGAAGTTGTTAATTTCCTCAGTAATGTCATGCATCGATAACTGAATATGGTCTAAACCACCATCTTTGAACGCCTGAATGCGTTTTTCTGTTAAACCAACACCCGAGGTAATTAAATTACTGTAATAACCTAGCTTTTTAGCTTCAACAACAATGTCTTCAATATCATCACGCAATAGTGGCTCACCACCAGAAATACCCAACTGAATAGCGCCTAATTTACGTGCATCACGAAGCGCTTGTATCCATTGCTCAGTTGTTAATTCATTTTGCGTATGTTTGTCATAGTCAGTAGGGTTATAGCAAAATGCACAATGCAATGGGCAGCGATATGTTACCTCTGCTAACAACCATAAAGGCTGTGTCTGTGTCACATTGGCTGCAACACCATTATTTTGTGCTTGAGTGGCATGGATGGTCTTTTGAACCACTGACTCACCTAAGGATGCTTGTGTCATTTTGCTACTCCTAAATTAAACTAAACTTTACGTATCCAAGCTTTGCTTAGTGCAAGCTCATACATACCAATAATATCTTTTTCGATGTTTTCAGCATCTGGAAATGTGACTTTTAAATCTGCGACCACATCGCTTACTGTCGCTTTACCATCTAAACGTTTAATCACTTCTCCAGCACCACCATGTAGTTTGACCATGCCTTCTGGAAAAAGTATCACATAGCTACTCTGCGCCTCTTCCCACTGAAAACGGTGGTGAGGTGCAAGTGTATAAATGTCTTCATTTTGTATCTGATTATCCATCATTTGCTTTCTTAACTTACATTCATCACTGGTTGACGCAGATAATCGCGACCTTCAACCTTAATGTCTGCTGATTGCAACATAATCGCATCCGCCATTACCCACAAGACATCTAGTTTAAACTGTAATATATCTAGTGCTCGCATCTGCATTTCACGAGTTTGGCTAAAATAGTCTAATGTGACTTCTAAACCCTGCTCTACGTCACGACGTGCTTGAGTCAATCTATTTTTAAAATATTGCATGCCTTCTGCATTAATCCACGGGTACATCTCAGGCCATGAGTCTATACGTTGTTGGTGAATATGCGGAGCAAATAGCTCAGTTAAACTTGAGCAAACAGACTCTTGCCATGGGCGTTGTTTTGCAAAGTTGATGTAGGCATCTACTGCGAACTTAGTACCAGGTGCAACAAGTTTCAATGAAGTCACCTCTTCGCGACTTAATCCTACTGCTGCACCTAAGTGAATCCAAGCCTCGATACCGCCTTCACCACCCTCTGCAATTTGGCCGCTACCATCATGATCGAAAATACGTTGAATCCAACCACGGCGCAATTCACGATCTGGGCAGTTTGATAAAATTGCTGCGTCTTTCATTGGAATCGCAATTTGGTAGTAATAGCGATTAGCCACCCATGCCTGCATTTGTTGCTGCGTAAGTTTACCCTCATACATCAACACGTGAATTGGATGATAGATATGATAGCCTTTACCTTTTTCACGTAATTTAGCTTCAAACTCTTCTTTAGACCAGGGTGCCAATTTTTCAGCCATTTTTTTCTCCAAATATTTAAAGTGATTAAACCAGTAGAGATACTTTTATTTTAAGTTTCTATCTTCAAAGGTTACTGTCAATAGCATTTACTTAATAGATAAAAGCATCTAAGCACTTTGTATTCTTACAAAATAATATCCATGCCATCATAAGCCACTTCAATTTTGTGTTCATTCAATACAGCGCGCTCGGCGGAATCTTCACGCAAAATTGGGTTAGTGTTGTTGATATGAATCAACACTTTTCTTACATCACCAAATTTATCTAGTTCTTCAATCATGCCATTAGGACCAGATTGTGGATTATGACCAATGCTACGTGCAGTTTTAGTCATTAAACCCAAATCCAACATCTCCGTATCAGTCCAGAACGTACCATCGACCATAATGCAATCTGCTTGATTCATTAATGCTGGTAAATGTGGCTCAATTTCTGCCAGACCAGGTGAGTACCAACATTTTTTACCTGAACTAATCTCTTCAATCAAAACACCAATCGTGTCCCCTGGATGCGGGTCATTGCGGTGAGGTGAATAAGGTGGTGCGGCGCTCTTCAGCGCAACTGCTGTAAATTTTAAGTTAGGTACATTCGGCATGGTAAAACTGGTTTTACCATCAATCGGGATATTGTGATGATTAATGCCACAGTAATGGCCAAGAATATTTAAAATCTGATTACCAGAAGTTAAATCACTATACACCATGTCTGTACAGTAAATCTCACGCTTAACAGAGCCCTCACGCAACATAAACAGACCTGTAGTGTGATCAATTTGTGCATCAATCAACACAATCGCTTGAATACCAGAATCCCTCACGGCACGGCCTGGTTGCAATGGTGCAAAGTCTTGGATTTGTTGCAACACATCAGGTGAGGCATTAAACAGGACCCAGTTCACCCCGTCTCCACTGACGCAAATTGATGACTGTGTGCGCTTAGTCGCCTTAATTGTGCCTTTACGTAAACCGTCACAATTAAAGCAATTACAATTCCACTGTGGAAAACCACCCCCAGCACCAGCCCCTAATACATGTATATGCATGAATATCTACATTTCTATTTAAATTAAATTTCAATCATTAAAAAATGTGCTTTATAAAAACACCACAATTTTTTTGTAAAAAAATGATGACATTGCTTTCAACAATCATTCTTTTACAAAAAAAGGCTGTCTCTCGGCAGCCTTTTTTTAATAATACGTAAACAACTAATTATTTGTTCATTACGTACATTGTTACTTCAAAGCCAAAACGCATTTCTGTCGCTGCTGGTGTTGTCCACATGATCAATTTCCTTTTTTAAATTTAGTTGATATCGCTACTCGCTTTGTGCTGTAACGTGAGATGCATTCTGCGCCCTTAATCAGATGTGTAACACTGCAAACTTACCCAATATCTACTAAGTAAATTCATGATGCGAGGGCTTGAAAGCATTATCCCTTGATTATTCCAGCTAACACTTCTAGAAATTTTGCATTTTCAGAAAACAAACCAATACTCACCCTAAGATACTCAGGCATTTCATAGTTAGCAACTGGTCTGACGATGACACCCTGCTGTAGCAACTTCTGATTAATGCCTGCAGCATCCCCTACTTTGACGCTAATGAAGTTTGCAAATGATGGGATGTAAGTCAAACCCAATTGATCAAACCCATGTTTTAACTGAGCCATACCAGCTTGGTTTAAGGCGTAGCTACGCGCCACAAAATCATCATCCGCTAATGAAGCAACGGCTGCTGCTTGCGCAACACTATTGACATTAAAAGGCTGGCGCACACGATTCATCATATCTGCCACTTCAGCATGACATAAACCAAAGCCAATGCGTAAACCAGCTAAACCATATGCTTTTGAGAAAGTACGCGAAATCACCAGATTTTCAAATTCTTTTAGCCAGCCGATTGCTTCAGATTTATATTCTGCTGACAAATATTCGTCATATGCTTCATCTAGTACAACTAACACATGTTGTGGCACTTGCTTTAAGAATCTATATAAAGCTGCCTTTCCTAATAATGTGCCTGTCGGGTTATTCGGATTAGCAATGAAAATCAAGCGGGTTTTATCAGTCACTGCTGCTAGCATCGCAGATAAATCATGGCAGAAGTCTTTCGCTGGTACGACAACACCCTTTGCACCCATCGCTTGTGTCACCAATGGGTAAACCGCAAAAGCATGTTGTGAGTAAATAGTCTCACTATCGCTACTTAAATAAGCACGCGCAACCAGCTCTAAAATATCGTTTGATCCATTACCAAACACAATCTGGTCATGTGCAACGCCGAACTTATTGCTCACAGCTTCCCGTAAAGCAAAACTATTACCATCTGGATACCTTGCAATATCAAGAATTGCCTCTTGAATCGCGTAATCTGCCTTAGGACTAATACCTAATGGATTCTCATTCGAAGCAAGTTTAACAATATCTTCAACTTTTAGATTCATTTCCCGTGCGAGCTCTGTAATCGGTTTTCCACCTTGATATGGTGCAATTTTTTGAATATGTTGAGGTGCTTGGATGGTCATAATATGATGTTATTTAGAAAATTAAGAAGATAAGAAAGATAAATTCGTAAAAAAGTTGCATTGGTGGCAAATACAACTAGCATGCTAGTAATTGTTAATCTATTAAATTACTCACCATTTTTATCGTTTATGGGACACAAAAAAATCAATATAAATGGCATGAAACTACTGATAACGCTAAATAACAGCGAGAGGATAAGAGCCTAAAAGTTTAAGATAAGACGCTCTAGATGTAATTTCATTGATTGCAGAACCAACGTTTGCATCTTGCACATGCCCTTCTATATCGACATAAAACACATATTCCCACATACCACCTTTTGCGGGCCTTGACTCCAGCTTAGTCATACTGACATTATGCTTAGCTAAAGGCTCTAGCAAACCTAGAATTGCACCAGGTTGATTCTTGGTCGCAGTCACAAAAGAAGTTTTATCCTCACCAGATGGCGCAACATCATGCGCAGACAACACTAGAAAGCGCGTGGTGTTTTTAGGATCATCTTCGATATTTTCAGCAAGAATATTCAAGTTAAACAGCTCAGCTGCACGCTTACTTGCAATTGCCGCAGCGAAAGTACCATCAGCAACAATCAAGTCATGAATCATTTGTGCAGCACGCGCGTTACTTGTCACTGGTTCACGCTCTGCCTTGGGCAACATTTTATTCAGCCACTCGTGGCACTGAGCTAAAGACTGTGAGTGTGAAAATACGTGCGATATTTGATGTATATCAGTCTGTTTCGACAGCAAACAATGGTGAATTGGTATTGTGACTTCACCACATATTTTAAGCGGGCTAGTTAATAGCAAGTCTAAGGTTAAACCCACAGCGCCCTCATTTGAGTTTTCTACTGGCACGACACCGTAATCAGCTTGCCCAGATTCAACGGTGCGAAAAACCTCATCAATGGAGCCACAGACAACTGCATGCTTACCTTCGCCAAACTGCTTCAGCGCAGCCTCTTCACTATAAGTCCCAAGTGGACCCAAAAAGGCAACTGTCATTTCTTTTTCTAATGCACGACAATTAGACATAATGCTGCGGAATATATTGGTCACAGCCTCAGCGGGCAACGGCCCAGGATTTAACGCTGTTAGCCGCCTCAAGACTTGTGCCTCACGTTCAGGGCGATAAATCACACCATCATCTTTAAGCTCACCGATATGGCGTGCATGGCTCGCTCGCTCATTGGCAAGTTTAAGGATTTGTTCATCAATCGCATCAATTTGATCACGATGCTGCTTTAACAGGTTAGATAGTTGTTCTTTGGACATATTAGTGCGCTTTTTCAAATTCCTGCATATAACTCACCAATGCCTGAACACCTTCAATCGGCATTGCATTATAAATTGACGCACGCATTCCACCGACCATGCGATGACCTTTCAACTGCAAAAGACCATTAGCTTCTGCGCCCTTTAAAAAGGCATCATTCAACGACTCATCGGACAAAAAGAAAGGAACATTCATACGTGAGCGGTTAGGGATAGCTATGTTGTTAACATAAAAATCAGTGCTATCAATGTAATCGTAAAGCAAATTAGCTTTTTTAATGTTTACTTGCTCTATCGCACTCACACCGCCCTGCGCTAGAAGCCACTCAAAGACTAAGCCAGCAATATATATGCTATAAGTGGGTGGCGTATTAATCATAGATTGATTTTCAGACTGCGTTTTCCAATTAAATACTGCTGGCGTTAAAGGTGATGCGCGATCAAGTAGGTCTTCTCGCACTATGACGATACATAGTCCAGCCGGGCCAATATTTTTTTGTGCACCCCCGTAAATCACGCCATACTTAGTCACATCAATCGGCCGAGAAAGAATATGTGAAGACATATCAGCGACAATAGGCACATCACCGGCATCTGGCAAACCATCAAACTCTACACCATTGATTGTTTCATTCGTACAGATGTGCAGATAGGCCGCATTTTTATTAAGCTTCCAAGTAGAGAACGCCGGTACATTGTTAAAGCCATCCGCTTCACTACTGGCAACCACATTGATTTTTCCATACGCATTAGCATCATCTACACTGCGTTTAGACCACGCACCTGTTACTACATAATCAGCCTCTCCACCATTGAGCAGGTTCATTGGGATAATTGCATTTTCGGCAATGGCTCCACCTTGTAGAAACAACACTTTATAGTTTTGTGGAACATTAAGAAGCTTACGTAAATCTGCTTCAGTTTTAGCCAAAATACTGGTGAATTCTTTACCTCTGTGCGACATTTCCATCACACTCATGCCAGAGCCATGCCAATCTAACATCTCGGCTTGAGCACGCTCAAGTACTGATTTAGGTAAAACTGCTGGGCCTGCTGAAAAGTTATAAATTTTAGTCATTAATTAAGTGATAGATCAAAAATATTATTTTAAAATTAAGTATTTACATCTGAAATTTATTGATTGAGTTGCAAGCAATACACGTAACAAGCGCGTGTATTGCTAACCTCTCTATAGGTTATTCGACTTCTTTATCGATTTCGACATCATCGTCAATTTCACCATTGATTTCAATGTCACTATCGATCTCACCATCTTCATCCTCATCGGTTTCTACGATTTTCTCAATTCCAGATAGTTTTTCGCCTTCACCAAGGTTAATCAAAGTGACGCCTTGAGTTGCACGGCCTAACTCACGAATTTCACTCACACGTGTGCGAATCAATACGCCACCTGTGGTAATCAGCATAATTTCATCTTCATCGTTCACTAGTTTTGCTGCAACGACTAGACCATTACGTTCGCTCACTGCAATCGCTTTCACGCCTTGTGTACCACGGCCTGAACGGCGGAAGTCTGCTAGTACAGTACGCTTACCATAACCATTCTCAGTCGCCACCATCACAGTTTGTTGGTCATCCGATGCAATCAGTAATGATAAAACTTGCTGACCCTCGGCAAGCCTCATGCCTCGAACGCCACGTGTTGCGCGACCCATTTGACGCACTTCATCTTCATCAAACCATACCGCTTTACCACCGTTGGACACTAGCACCACATCGTTACTGCCGTTGGTGATTTCAGCACCAATTAAGTAATCACCATCATCTAGATTAATCGCAATAATGCCTGATTTACGTGGATTAGCGAATTCTGTTAACGCGGTTTTCTTGACGGTACCAAGTGAAGTTGCCATGAAGATAAAGTGATTTTCATCAAAGCTTTTCACCGAAAGAATCGCGTTGATTTTCTCGTTTTCTTCTAACGGGAATAGGTTAACAATAGGTTTACCGCGACTTGTTCGGCTACCTTGCGGAACCTCATACACTTTAAGCCAATAAACACGACCACGATTAGAGAAGCATAAAATGTAATCATGAGTATTCGCCACGAACATTTTATCGATAAAGTCATCTTCTTTTGTTGCTGCAGCTTGTTTACCACGACCACCACGTTTTTGCGCACGATACTCGTCTAGAGGCTGAGATTTAATATAGCCAGTATGAGATAAAGTCACCACTACATCTTGCGGCGCAATCAAATCCTCTAGCGACAAATCTTGTGCGTTTTCAACAATCTCACTGCGACGCTTATCACCAAACTGTCTTCTGATTTCATTCAACTCGTCAGTAATAATAGTCGTCACACGTGAAGCTGTTGCAAGAATATCAAGCAAGTCCGCAATCACATCCATAACTTCTTTGTATTCGTTGACTATCTTATCTTGCTCAAGACCAGTTAAGCGTTGCAGGCGCATTTGCAAGATTTCTTGCGCTTGCACATCGCTCAATTTGTAACCATCTGGCGTCAAACCAAAATTCACTGCGAGTCCATCTGGACGAGCAGCTTCCATCGCAGCGCGTCTCAACATCTCTTCAACCACTGGAGACTGCCAAGATTTTGCCATCAAGTCTTTTTTGGCTTCAGGCGGTGTTGGCGCCGCTTTAATGATAGCAATCATTTCATCTACGTTTGCTAGCGCCACAGCCAAGCCTTCTAACACATGGCCACGCTCGCGCGCTTTTCGCAATTCAAACACAGTGCGGCGCGTGACTACTTCACGGCGGTGACGTAAGAACGCTTCTAGCATCTGCTTCAAGTTTAGCAAACGTGGCTGGCCATCTAACAAGGCCACCATGTTCATACCAAAAGTATCTTGAAGCTGTGTTTGTTTATATAAATTATTTAAAACAACTTCAGGAATCTCACCACGCTTCAGTTCAATCACTACGCGCATGCCTGATTTATCAGACTCGTCACGTAAATCAGAAATCCCTTCGATTTTCTTCTCGTTCACAAGCTCAGCGATTTTCTCAATCAGCGTTTTCTTGTTTACTTGGTAAGGCAGTTCATCAATAATGATTGATTGGCGCCCCCCCTTGTCCATGTCTTCAAAGTGAGTACGTCCACGCATTACAACGCGACCACGACCTGTACGATAGCCCTCTTTAACTCCCACAGTACCGTAAATAATTCCTGCTGTTGGGAAGTCAGGTGCAGGCACTAGTTCGATTAAATCTTCAACCGTGGTCTCTGGATTTTTAAGTAAGGCAAAACAGGCATCGAGCACTTCGTTAATATTGTGTGGTGGGATGTTTGTTGCCATACCTACCGCGATACCTGAGCTACCGTTAATCAGCAGGTTAGGAATACGTGCAGGCATGATGAGTGGCTCATGCTCAGAACCATCATAGTTGGGACCAAAGTCTACAGTTTCTTTATCAATATCGGCTAACAGCTCATGTGCAATTTTCGCCATACGGATTTCCGTATAACGCATTGCAGCCGCATTATCACCATCCACTGAACCAAAGTTACCTTGTCCGTCGACCAGCATATAGCGTAATGAGAAATCCTGCGCCATACGCACGATGGTGTCATAAACAGCTGTATCACCATGGGGATGGTACTTACCGATCACATCACCTACAATACGCGCTGATTTTTTATATGGTTTATTGTAATCGTTAGATAGCTCATGCATCGCGAACAAAACGCGTCTATGCACAGGCTTCAGACCATCACGAACATCGGGTAAAGCACGCCCCACAATTACGCTCATTGCGTAATCGAGGTAAGATCGACGCATCTCGTCTTCTAAACTAATTGGGAGGGTTTCTTTAGCGAATTGATCCATATTTTGACTGTCTTATAATGGTTTTTATATGACACAAATTTTAACATGATTAGCGCGCAAAATAACGCTTACAACCATACTTTTAACATAGTTTTTCAACGTTAAAAATAGGGGCTAAATCTCGTTCAAATTTAATAAGCAAACAAGCTGGAAATTGCTTAAATCTGACTAGTTTCAGGGGTGTTTTATGCGAGGTTTGACAGCACCACAAATTTAGCGACCAATATCAAACCTACATCATGAGTCTTAAGTTAATTTCATTGGATACAGTAGCCTAATACTAGCTGACAATTAACTTCCCATCTTTGTATTCATTAGAGCAATTTTATCAAGGCACCTTGTAATGTTCTTGTGTCATTAAATCTACACCACACTCCAGATTCTCGACCCAATTGATAAATCGATTCACCATGTCCTTACCCACGAATGAACGTCCATGCTGCGGCACAATTGAATCAATCTCAAGATTACGTACCATTGCGGCCCATAAACGGCAAGCCTTGTTGGAGGTCATATATCGACGGTGAAAGGGCAGCATCGTAGGCAAATGCTCATCAAAATTAGTGACGGGCTCAATAGCAAGGTCATGATGTACCAAAGAAGCCCCCAAATCTCCTGAGAACAAAATCTTACTTGTCACATCGTAAAACTGGAAATTACCTTCAGAATGGAGAAAATGTGCAGGTATCGCTTTGATAATTGCACCACCTAACGTGATATTCATACCACAGTCAGGAATGCCAATAATGCGGTTTTTTGTATTTCCCACACTGCAAAAGTGCGGCAAGAATCGCTCCCAAATAGCCGGTGCAAGCACCTTGCACTCAGTACCTACTAGCCACTTATTAATGGATGCGACAATATCAGGATCTTGGTGTGAGGCGAAGATATAATCCAACTTGCGAAAGTGAAAGTACTTACCCATCCCCATCACCAATGCACTATAGGTCATATTACCACCCGGGTCGATAAGCGCCCCATGCCCATCGTTCACAATCAAAAACTGGTTTGATTGAACAGCCTCATCTGATGAATCAGTATCAGATAAATCACTGAATTTTACACAAATGTGCTTCCCATTATTAAATAGTTCAGATGCCACGCTTTGCTGACCCTTTGACGAGAAATCAAAACCACCCATTACTAAATGATATTGCAATGGGCAGAATGCTGATTGGTTGATGAAGACAACGCTAAGGTTGTCTTTTTACCTCAACCAAACTCTCTAGGATATGATGCACATCAAAGAAGCACGTACTAGCTTGCCAATAGCGCCAAATCAGCCTTCAAATCCTCAATGTGTTCTAGGCCCACTGCAATACGTACCAAACCATCACTAATACCTGCTGCCAGGCGCGCCTCAGGCGTCACTCGACTGTGCGTGGTGGTTGCTGGATGTGTAATCGTGCTTTTTGCATCACCTAAATTTGCAGTAATGGATATCAGTTGCGTAGAGTCAATGAGTGCCCATGCTGACTCTTGCGCAGTTTTACCTGATGTTGGTTTCACTTCAAAAGTTACAATGCCGCCACCGCTAAGTTGCTGGCTCATGGCTAGCGCATGCTGTGGATGAGACTTCAAACCAGGATAATGTACACGACTAACTTGCGGCTGTGCTTCTAGCCATATTGCCAAAGCCAAGGCATTTTTGGCATGCGCTTCCATACGTACATGCAACGTTTCCAACCCTTTTAAAAACACCCATGCATTAAAAGCACTCATGGTCACACCAGCTGTGCGTAAAAATGCATAAACTGGCTCCATTAAGGTCTTAGAGCCGAGCACTGCACCACCCAGGCATCTGCCCTGCCCATCAATATATTTTGTTGCAGAGTGAATCACAATATCCGCACCCAACGCTAGTGGCCGCTGTATTGCTGGTGTGCAAAAGCAATTATCTACCACCAAATGTGCACCAGCCTTATGTGCAATATCAGCCAACAAACGAATATCACATACTTCAGTTAGCGGGTTAGAAGGCGTTTCTACAAAAAACAGTTTAGTTTTTGCTGTTGCAGCAACAGCCCACTCATCAGGCTCGGTAAGTGATACAAAGGTTACCTCCAAGCCCCAGCGCTTAAGTATATTGCCGAACAACTGCACGCTAGTACCAAATATACTGCGAGAGGCAACAACATGATCACCAGCTGAACACAAACCCATGACGCACGCCAAAATTGCAGACATCCCGCTAGATGTGGCTACACATTGCTCAGCACCTTCCAAAGCAGCCAGCTTATTTTGGAACATTGTGACCGTTGGGTTAGTAAAGCGCGAATAAATATTGCCAGGCTCTGTGCCACCGAATCGAGCAGCAGCTTGTGCTGCACTTTCAAATCTAAAGCTTGAGTTCAGAAACAAAGCTTCAGAGTTTTCTCCGTATTCAGTCGACTCGCTACCAGCACGTACACTCAGCGTTTCTGGGTGAAATTGTAAATTATTATTCATCATTTCCTCTAAGTTCTCGGGACATAAAAAAACCCGCTCAAGCATTGCGCTAAAACGGGTTCTTTTTTACTCGCTTTAGCTGTATTTATAATGCGCCCGCAAGCTGAGTGTGGCCTTGATTAATGTTGGCAAACTCAAATCAGCGCAACTTCATGTTAGTCTTAAGTGTAAACACAGTCAAGTATTTAACATGAGCAATTACGTATTTTAAATGACCTAATTTAAGCGCCCTCTTCAACCTCAAGTCCATTGGCGTTGATTAAATTCAAATCCAACTGGGTACTTGAATTTGCTGGTTTAGCGTTCTTTTGTCCATCACCACGTGCAGACTCAATTTTTGACAAATATGCTTCACTGATATCACCAGTCACATACTTACCATCAAAGCAAGAACAGTCAAAATCTTTGATTTTAGGATTGCTTTGCTTGATATCATCGACCAAAGCATCAAGATCTTGATAGATGAGTGCGTCAGCACCGATCTCTTTACAGATTTCCTCATCGCTACGTCCAGTTGCTAACAACTCGTCGCGACTTGGCATATCAATACCGTACACATTTGGAAAACGAACTGGAGGCGCTGCTGAAGCAAAATACACTTTAGTCGCGCCTGCATCACGTGCCATCTGCACAATTTGCTGTGAGGTTGTGCCACGCACGATAGAGTCATCCACCAGCAGAACATTCTTGCCTTTAAACTCAATCCCAATTGGATTTAGTTTTTGACGGACTGATTTTTTACGTAATGCTTGACCAGGCATAATAAACGTACGGCCGATATAACGGTTTTTAATAAAACCTTCACGATAATCTAAACCTAACGCCAACCCTACTTGAAGCGCACTTGGACGACTAGTATCAGGAATAGGAATCACGACATCAATCTTTTTGTCTGCCCATTCACGCTTGATTTTCTCAGCTAAGCTCTTTCCCATATCCAAACGCGTTTGATATACAGAGACACCATCAATCACTGAATCTGGGCGTGCTAAATATACATACTCAAAAATACATGGATTTAGCTTCGCTTCATCAGAACATTGACGTGAGTAGAAATTACCTTCCATATCAATAAATACCGCCTCACCAGGCTCAACGTCACGTAAAACTTCAAAACCCAGGACATCCAAAGCCACACTCTCAGAAGCGACAATGTACTCTGTGCCTTTATCAGTTTCACTCTTACCAATCACTAGTGGACGAATACCATTCGGGTCACGGAATGCAAGTAAACCAAAGTTAGCAATCATCGCAACAACGGCGTATGCACCTTTACAACGCTTATGAACACCAGCAACCGCATCAAAAGCCATGTCAGTATTTAGTACGGCGTTGCGCGATGTTTTTTCAATCTCATGTGCAAGTACATTTAGCAACACTTCAGAATCTGAACTGGTATTAATGTGACGTAAGTCCTGACGGAACATTTCTGATTTTAATTGCTCAGAATTGGTCAAGTTACCGTTATGTCCTAACACTATGCCAAACGGAGAGTTTACATAAAACGGCTGAGCTTCAGCAGCATTAGAAGATCCCGCTGTTGGATAACGGACGTGAGCAATACCGGCATTACCAACAAGGCTACGCATATGACGTGTTTGAAACACATCTTTTACCAGTCCATTATTTTTATGCATAAAGAATGTGTTGCCATCACAGGTCACAATGCCAGCTGCATCCTGCCCCCTGTGCTGAAGTACCAGTAATCCATCATACAACAACTGATTAACTGGATTTTTACCTACAATGCCTATAATTCCACACATGTATCGAGCCTTAACTGATGAGTTCTATTTAAATGATGATTCTAGTCGTATTTAACGTGCTTAGCGATGCTCTCTGGAACCCAAGGCAATAAACTAAGCACTAGTGCTTCAATTGGGGCGCTAAACATAGCATTGCGCCATCTAGAATCTTTAGGTATATCGGTCAAACCTGCGAGAAAAACGATCACACACACAATCAGTAGACCACGAGCCACACCAAATAAAGCGCCTAAGAAACGATTCAACCAGCCTAATCCAGCTTTCTTAAAAATTGCAGATAGGGCAATGCCCAATAACGTAGCAAGCAATAAAGTTGCTAAAAAAAGTACTAAAAAAGCCGCCAAAATGCGAAGTGCATCGTTAGGGATATCTATCGGCATCATAGGGAGGAGTTGATTCGTATAAGTAACACCAACATAAAACGCTGCGACTAAACCAACAATCGCTAGCACTTCTCTAATCATGCCACGCATCACGCTTAATATTACAGACAATCCTATTATGATTAATACAATATAGTCAAAAATCGTCATTTTAAATCTTTATCAGTTCCATCAAAAAGCATCGTTGTTTCAGGCTAGCGCGAAGTAGTATAGAACTAATCATTACTAATAACGATACCAGGTAGTCCAATCTCTTTGATCTTCACCAATGCATTCATCGCATCCTGGCGAGATGTAAACTTACCAGCCTTGAGGCGAAGTCCATCACCCTTAGGGGTCGTCGCTTTTTCGGTAGTGGTTGCAAAACCTGCCTGCTTAAGTTGATCTTGCAAACGTTTTACATTCGCAGCATCAGAATATACCCCTACCTGAACTGTAAAACTACCTTCAGACTTTGTTGGCGCTTTATCTTCAACAGCTTTAACAACAGCAGTGACTTCGGTCGGTGTTTTTTCAGCAGGTTTAATGGTTTTGACAGGTTCCGCCTTCTTGACCTCGTCTTTTGGCACAGCCACTGGTTTTGGAATATCTACTTGCTCGGCTTTGGTTTCAGTGACTTTCGCTAAAGACTTTCTGCGCTCAACCTCTTTTGCTTCTGCTGCTTTTAGCGCTGCAATACTTTCCGCACTGGGTGTATCAACAGACTCAGCCTCAGTTATGTATTCAGCCTGAGCTGTAGGCTGTTCAATCTTTGTAGGCACTGGCACTTGTTGATCATTTTGCACATAAGCTTGCTCGTGCTTGACTTCAGGCATTGTAATTTTAATAGAATCTGGTTTTGTCTGCGCTGAACGGTCTTGAAGTATCTGCGGCAAAATAATTAGCATTAAAAGCACAAGCGCAACGGCACCGACTAAGCGCCTACGTGCCCTCTTTTTAAGTATTAATGCTTGATCCACTGGCAAATCTACAGACATTACTGCTTCCTTAAGGATGTGTTGACATGTTCATTTAAATATTGCATCACACCAG
>Ga0208515_100089_pt1 | contig 35887 bp, 32 predicted proteins | sample LakWasMe99_LOW12_2_FD_183919 | JGI IMG/M metagenome (GOLD analysis project Ga0208515, IMG submission 183919) | Freshwater sediment methanotrophic microbial communities from Lake Washington under simulated oxygen tension - Sediment Metagenome... | ecosystem: Environmental > Aquatic > Freshwater >... | reverse complement strand
GATGGGTAATCGTAATGGGGCCGCCTTTAGCAATTTGTTCGCGGAATTTCGGAATCACGCTACCACTGCTACCCAGCACGTTACCAAAACGTACAATCACGAAACGTGTACCATTATCGCTCTGCAAACCTTGACACACCATTTCTGCCAAACGCTTACTTGCACCCATCACATTAGTTGGGTTCACCGCTTTATCTGTAGAAATTAATACAAACTTGCTCACGCCATTACTCTTACATGCCTGTGCTAGCGTGTGGGTACCAATCACATTGTTAGAGAGCGCTTCCCACACATTACCGTTTTCCATCATCGGCACATGTTTGTAGGCTGCAGCATGAAACACCACAGATGGCTGATACTGCGCCAATATGTGATTAATCCGTACTTTATTTTTTACATCACAAGTAAAATAGACCAGTTTGGTTTCTAAATTCATTGCAGTTAACTCTTGCTCTAATTGATAAAGAGAAAACTCAGAAATATCTAAACAAATCAAAGTGTCAGGGCGATATTTAACAATCTGCCGACACAGCTCAGAACCAATAGAGCCACCTGCCCCACTCACAAGTACGGTCTGATGATCAATCAACATTTGCAAACCAGAGCTATCAAGCTTCACGGCATCACGCCCTAGCAAATCCTCTACATCTACCTTACGAATTTGGGAAACGCTCACCTTACCACTCATCAAATCGTCAATCGCCGGCACAGTCATCACTTCAAGATTTAGCTGAGTCGCAAGATCAATTGCTTGCTTACGCTTTTGGTGATGTGCAGATGGCATAGCAACAATGACATGCTTAACACTTAAATATTCACTAACTAATGCCAGCTGTTCTATTGTGCCTTTAACTTTGACCCCAAATATTTCACGCCCTAGCATTGTGACATCATCATCTAACAATGCTACAACTCGCCATTGCGTGCTACGAGCAAGGTCTTTAACCAGTGTAACTGCCGCATCACCAGCCCCAAGCACAATCACAGGCTCACCTTGCCTTAAAGTCATTCCGTAAAGTAAATGCTCTTTCCAAGCACGATAAGCAAAGCGACTCCCTCCCATAAAAAGTATTAATAGAAGAGGATCAAGCACAAGCACAGAACGTGGAATCACCACGTCAGTTTTTATCATGAAAAACAATGCTGACAGCAACACCGCAGAAAAACCAACCGCTAAAAAGATACGCTTAAGATCAGAAACACTGGCAAAACGCCAAACGCCACGATACAGTCCAAAAAATACAAACACACCCACTTGCAGTAAAACTACCCAAGCTAAAGTGGCAAGCATTTCTGCTTCATAATTTGCAGGAACTGCAAAATTGAAACGTAATAAGTAAGCAACTACCCATGCAATTGCTGATGCTACGATGTCATGCGATAAAGCTAAAAAAGTCCGTGGATTAGTAATTGTTTTTTTCATTAAGTTATATGCAATACATAGTTATTAATTATTATATTAATGGCTAACACCATCACGACCTAAAACTTTTAAAAATGTTAAAAATATAATTTTTAAATCAAAGAAAAAAGACTGGAGCCGCAAATACTCAACATCAAGCTCAACTTTTACAGGTATAGGCAATTCGTCTCTTCCATTAATTTGCGCCCAGCCAGTTAGGCCTGGCATAAGATCATGTACACCTCTCTGAGTTCGTAACGTAATCAAGTCACTTTGATTAAATAAAGCAGGACGAGGGCCAACAAAGCTCATATCACCTTTAATGATACTCCAAAGTTGTGGCATCTCATCTAAGCTAGTCTTTCTCAAAAAAGAACCAATCGGCGTCAGGTGCTGAGATGGATTGCTTAAAAGATGAGTTGCTACAGCGGGCGTATCATTTCGCATCGAGCGGAATTTTGGCATTCGGAAAATCTTGTTTTTACGACCCACACGATCAGACCAATACAAAACCGGACCAGGTGAAGTAATAAGAACCATCAAAGATACTATACAGAAAGGTATCACAAAAATAACAGCTATCAATGAAGCTAAGATTAAATCAAACAATCGTTTTGGCATAAACTCAGCACCTTATATCTTTCGTTGTAGCTTCCAATCCATCTAGAACCGTTACTACAGGCCGCCAACCAAGCATATTCTTCGCCTTGCTAATATCAATTTGTAGTGTTCCACACAATCTTTGTGCAATATCTGATTTACCCAAAATTGTGGCAACTACTGTAATCAATCTGGATGGTACAGGTATTAACCAAGCTTTTATATTAAATGCATTAGCACAAATTTTAAGTAGCTCAGTTGTTGATAAGTCTTGTCCGTCAGAAACAAAAAATATCTGATTAACGGCTCTAGGATGATTTACACATAAAAGCAACAAACTAACTAAATTGCCAATGTACACAAAACTACGTTTGTTATGTATTGCACCTAACGGCAAAGGCAGACCTTTTTTAACAACTCGCAACATACTTGCAAAGTTAGCCTTTACACCTGCACCGTAAATTAACGGTGGTCGAATAATTACCACTTCCAAACCGGTTTCTTTCGCCAACGCTAACAACCCCTGCTCAGCCTCATATTTCGATAGTCCATAAAAATCATCGGGCATAGGTAAGTCAGTTTCTTTAAACGGCTCATCTATATTTGTAAACTCACCATTTACTTTGACAGAGCTTATAAATATAAACCGCTTAACACCAGCAGTTACAGCCTGTTTAGCTAAGTTTAGGGTTGCATCTACATTAGTCTTACGAAACTCTGCAAGTGGGTTTGATGCACCATCATTCATAATATGCACACGAGCAGCAAGGTGGAATACAACATCCACACCAGCTAGTGCAGCGCTCCAGTCAGTGTCTGCGCCTATTACTGGAATAGTAACGGTATCACTACAATCATCAAAAATCACCCCTTGACGTATTGCTGCTCGTACAGAGTAATTATGTTTTAATAACTCTTTACATAATACTTTTCCGACAAAACCATTTGCACCTGTTACAAGAAAATGCGAACTCATTTAAACAACTTTAGACCACACAGTACGGTTTACGTAATCAACATAACTCATCACCACTCGAAGTAACTGTTTAGAAACAGGACCTGCCTCATAGTCTTCTACAGGCAACATTACGCGCTTTGCTTTATCATGCTGAGCAACAATCACACGTATGGCATCCAGTACTCTGTCTTTCTTCAGTCCACTCATGATGAGTGTTCCAACGTCCATTCCCTCTGGACGCTCATGAGCATTACGGATTGTGATTGCTGGTAGATTTAACAATGACCCCTCCTCTGAAATAGTCCCACTATCAGAGACAACACACAAGGCTTCCATCTGCAATTTTATATAATCACAGAAACCAAAAGGCTTAAGAAATTGGATATGGCTATTTAGATTACCTAACTCCATTGTGTCCAATCGCTTTTTTGTACGTGGGTGCGTAGAAACAATGACAGGATAATCGTATGTCTCTGCCAAAGCATTTAGTGTTTCCACCATATTCTTCATATTTTCGGGACTGTCGATATTTTCCTCACGGTGAGCACTAACAATAAAAAATTTATTTGGCTCCAATTTCATCCGTTCTAAAACATCCGATTTTTCAATCTTTGGCATGTAATAGTCCAAGACTTCTCTCATATGAGATCCAGTTTTAATTATAGTCTCTGGCCTCACTCCCTCCGCGATCAAATATCTACGCGCATGCTCAGTAAGCACCAAATTAATGTCGCTTAAATGATCAAGCACTTTACGATTTAACTCTTCTGGAACTCTCTCATCAAAACAACGATTACCAGCCTCCATATGAAATACAGGTATTTTGCGTCTTTTTGCTGCAATAACTGCTAAACAAGAGTTTGTATCTCCATAAAGCATCACCGCGTCAGGTTTTTCTTTCTCCATCACTTCATCGGATTTTTCAATGACTCTTGCAATCGTCTGAGCTGCATTTTCACCAACAGCATCTAAGAAATAATCTGGTTTACGTATACCTAAATCATCAAAAAATAATTGATTTAATTCGTAATCATAGTTCTGCCCTGTATGCACCAAAACATGTTGAGTATGTAGATCAAACTCAGCAATTACGCGGCTCATTTTAATAAGCTCTGGGCGTGTGCCTACAATCGTCATCACTTTAAGCATTTAATTCTTCCTTGATAAAATCTAATTTTAATAACAATGTTTTTACTTGCTCAACATTCAAGCGCTCAGTGTTGTGAGATGTGTAATCATCCTGATGTGAGATTTTTTCTTCACCCTCACTAAAGAATTGAGCGTAATTAAGATCACGATTATCAGCGGGGATGCGGTAATAACCTCCCATATCTTCAGCTTTAACCATTTCCTCACGTGAAATCAGTGATTCATACAACTTTTCACCGTGACGCGTACCAATTTCTCGAACTGGATTATCCTTATTTAGCAACTCCTTTAATGCCTGAGCTAAATCAGCCACTGTAGATGCTGGTGCTTTTTGTACAAAAATATCACCTTGCTGGCCATGCTCAAATGCATACAGAACCAAATCTACTGAATCTTCAAGCGACATTAAAAAGCGAGTCATATTCGGATCTGTCACAGTCAGAGGCTTACCCTCTTTGAGTTGTGATACAAACAGTGGAATAACAGAACCTCTTGATGCCATCACATTCCCGTAACGAGTTGCACATAGCACTGTCTCCCCTTCGTTCTGCATACGGGCTTTGGCAACCATAAACTTTTCCATCATTGCTTTGGATATTCCCATTGCATTAATTGGGTACACCGCTTTATCTGTACTCAACATGACGACTCTTGAGACACCTCTTGCTACTGCGGCTTCCATCACATTCTCAGAACCCAATACATTAGTGCGCACAGCCTCTAATGGGTAAAACTCACACGAAGGAACCTGCTTCAGTGCTGCGGCATGAAACACATAATCAACACCCTTCATCGCATGATAAACACTGTCGTAATCACGGACATCACCAATATAAAACTTCAGCTTAGGGTCATTTAACGTAATCCGCATTTCTTCTTGCTTTTTCTCATCTCTACTAAAAATACGAATCTCACGTACGTCCGTCGATAAAAAGCGCTTAAGCACAGTATTACCAAATGAGCCTGTCCCACCGGTAATCATTAATACTTTATTGTTAAACATAATATTGAATCCAAATATTTTAGATTTATTGGTATTGATACATCGTTTCAATCAAGTCTTGCCAATTTGGCGGATTATACCCTGTAGCCTGATTAAACAGGCTTGCATCTAAAGAGCGATTAATAATTAAACTGTCATCAACTTCAATATTAATTTCTTTTTTATATACGTTAGCAATCATTTTAAGCAAATCATATTTATTAATAGGTTGTGCGGCGACATGATATAAACCTGTTAATTGAGTGTTTTTTAACACAACATCTCTAATAACTTGAGCAAACACCACCGTAGGCAAACCCGAAAATATTGCCTTATTAAAACCTTTGCAAGATGCCTTTTGAGATAAAAACCAATTCAACAACCCATAATTTGACTGTAATTCATGTCCAATTGTTGAGGTTCTTAATGTCAACGCACCACCATACGTCACCTCACCAAGCGCTTTACTTCTCCCATATACGTCATCAGCATCAGCAAAAGCTGACTCTGAATAAAAACCATCTTTACCAGAAAATACGCAATCTGTACTAATGTGAATAAATCTTGATCCAGCTAAAGTACATACTTGTGCTAACCTATGTGGCAGTAAGGCATTCAATACGATGGCATTTATTGGACTATTCCCCTCTTTCTTATGCTTTGTTGCCCCAATACAATTAATCACCACATCAGGTCTTATTTCACTGATGGTCTGAATAATTGAAGAAAAATTATCCACATCTAAATTACTGATCAGCTTGTCTGCGCTAATCTTAGGTAAAAAAGGCCTAATGCTATCTGAACGAATTGAACCGTAAACTTGCCAATCAGAGCGCTCTGATAGTACACGTAAGGTAGTGCTGCCTATTAGTCCACTTGATCCCAATACTAAAACTTTCAATTTTCACCCTTACCTTAAAGTTAATTTTTCAAAATGTTGAATCAGTTCAGTTGTTAACATCTCTTCATCAAAATGCTGCTTAAAATAAGCTCTGCCATTCACACCCATTTGTTCACGCTCAGCCTCTGGCATTTCATAAAGCGCTACTATTGCATTAGCCAATCCTTCAGCATCCTCAGCTCCTACGGCAACGCCAGCCTTTGCTTCACCTACCAACTTTGCACCCTCACCATTTAAACAGGCAATAATTGGCTTACCTACAGCCAAATAAGCTTGTATTTTATTAGGTACAGTTAGTTCAAAAATTGGCCTGTCTGCTAAAGTAACCAGTAAGACGGAGGCCTGCCTCATCAATATAGGCATGGTTTCAACTGGAAACTTACCTTCAAGATACAAATTAGTTAGCTTTTTTTCAACGATTTGCTCTGCAACCCAGCCTGACTTGCTCCCCCCCCCAAAAATTACTATTTTAATCTCGGTATGTGACTGTAATTTTTCTGCTGCAGCTACAATAGTCTCCATGGCTTGTGCTGTACCTACATTACCTGCAAATAAAACTGCAAATCCTGACTGAAGTGACTCAACATGTGGAGCAGCCATAGCTTGTGGCGAATAAAACTCCCTTTCAACAGAGTTTGGATAATATGCAATGGGTATGTTAGGCGCTAGGTTTGATACAGGCTCAATAAAAGCCTTAGATTGGACTAACAATAAATCAGTATGTGCGTAAGTGAAACGTACAAACTTTTCTAATAGTTTCAATAAAAAGTGAGACTTAATATAACCTGTGGCTTCTGCACTTTGTGGCCACAAATCTTGAACCCATAGCACAACAGGCACACGTTTAATCCAGCCTAAAAAAGAAGCCGGAATTACCTGAAAAATTGGCGATGGCGCATAAACAAATATCACATCATACTGTTTTTTTCTTAATATCCATGGCGCAAATAAAATGCCAGATACAACAAAAGAGAAGTAATTAACTGCAAGTCTTATAGAACCTTTATATCCTCTAGCAAAAATTGGAATACGATTAACCAGAATACCTCTCCAGTACTCTTTAACTACCCCCCAGCCGAAATAACCCTCAAAAAAAACACCCTCTGGATAATTAGGTTTTCCTGTCATTACCTCAACTTCATGCCCATGAGCTTTTAATGCAAATACGACCTCATTAATGCGAAAACTTTCTGGCCAGAAATACTGACTAACTATTAATATACGCATAGAGTTAATTACTTAAAACTGCAGGTTGACGACTCCAAAAAGCAACACATGGTATTAATACCACACCCATAAATAGCCATAGTGGAAAAGTTTGAAACCGCATAAAAACACCAACTAGAATACAATTTAACAAAATGCAAATTGCATAGACACTGTGTGAGCTTTTATCTCTAATATATGACTTAATAGCTAACACTAAAGAAAATAGACATATAAATACAGGTGTGATTATTCCCAACCAACCAACATCTTGATAAAAGACCATCCATCCTGAATCTCGCCCATCTCCACTAAATCGGCCGTTAATCGATACTATTACTTCTGGAGGTAGCGTAGCAATATAGCCAAATAAAAAACCTATATATTTAATTAAATAAATAGGTGCTTCTAGAAATCTATGACCTAAAAAAACTAACTGTTGCCAACCCTCACTACTTTTCGAAATTGGAATTACAAGCCATTTAACTGTTGCATAAAAAAATAACATAGAAAATGGTTGTACAACTATAGGAAGATAACGAAAACGCCCTTTTATTAATAAAGCAGGAATAACTGATAATCCTAATAACAAGTAACCCACTGAACGGGCTCCAGAGAGATAAATTGCTAAAGTTGCTAGCACCATTGTAACCATAATTTGCTTACGGTAGTCTTTAGTCGCTGTTAATAAATAACAACACCCTAAGTATATAAGGGATGCCCAAAAAGCCAGCAAATTTGGATTAAATAAGGTACCACTTGCACGATGGATCATTTCACCAGTGCTTTGTAACGTTCCCGCCCAAGACTTCCTGTAAAAAACCTCATATACAGCAATTATATCCATGACAATTAATATGATTAACAAACTAGATAGTGGGAAAAAAGCTGCTTTTACATTAAAAGATTCAACTTTGGTAAGTCCTAAATATCCTACTGATATCATAAATAGCATTGCTGAAAACGAAATAATATTTTTAAACTGAAGCCAATCACCACTGCGATAATTAAATAAGTAGCCCACGAACATCAAGAGTATTAGGACTAATAAGACATAGAAAAAACCTTTGTCAGACGTAGATATATTTGATAAAAAATTTAAAGCTGTCTTTGAAAGAAAATAATAAACAATACAAATAATAAACAATGCTGATAAATTAGCTAAGAGCCCCCCACCCTCTATATGCTGTAAAACTAAAAGAGCATAATAATCATCTAAGCCTAGTGAAATTGCAGAAAATGTAAAATGTAAAGTTCCATAAAGAAATAAAACAAAACATAAAAAAACAACATCTTTTTTGTGAGTTAATATATAAGCCAATACTAAAACAATTAACAAATTAACTATCTCTAAAACTTTAAAATCCATCAAACTTTACCTAATAAACTATTTAAAAAAGTAATAGTCTTTAGTTAAAAAATAGCTATTACATCACTAACTTATATTTGAAATGTTAGTTTAATTTTTAGTAGAACCGCTTACGCTATGAACGAAAATCACTTAACTAATATATTTATTATAGCTATTTTCCATAAGGATGATTTACTGCTTTGGTCAATTTGAAATAAAGCTTCAAATACTCCTCAACAATAACATCCCAAGAAAAATTTTTTGCTACATATTTTTTAATATTTGTGGAAACACTTTTATTATCTGAATGTGCGCTTAATGCGTTGTTTAACCCATTAATTAGACCATCTACCGAAGCAGGAACTACCCAACCTGCTGCTTCGGTAGATATTTGATTGAATCCACATTGGTCAGTAAGTATTACAGGCGTTCCAACAATCCCTGCTTCAAGGACAACTATTGACATTGCTTCATGCCTAGATGGAATGGCTAGAATCTTAGCTGCGTGATAGGCACGAGACTTATCAGCTCCCCCAATATAGCCAATAAAGTGAACTCTACTTTCAAGCCCTGAGTGTACAACCTCCTCATTAAGTTGATCAAGCATTCCTCCATCAGGCCCAGCAAAAATTAAATCAATATTTGGAAAATCATTCGCAATTTTAATAAAAGCTTTTAGGAGCAGATCCGGCCCTTTTATTAGATTCAATCTTCCAACAAAAAGCACAAACTCCCGATTACTTAAAGAGTATTTAGCTCTAAACTGCTCATCATCTTTAATCGAAAAATCATCAGGAGACACTCCGTTGGGAATTACACATACTTTATCAGCACTGACACCATAATCTATAAAAGAGCTTGTTTCAAGCGGAGTTACGGCAATACAAACTGAGGCATTACGTATTATTTCTTTACCAATAATGAAGTTATAAACTCTTTTAAAGAACTTGGATCTTCCAAAAATTGTTAGAGATCCTGCAGGACAAACCACATAAGGTTTATTATGTTTTCTAATCGCGATGTAAACTAGTGCGTTTAAAAAAGTCCAGTGTCCCATTAAATGCACAATATCTGCGTTAACTACCATTTCACTTATCAATTTAAATGAAAACTTTGGTATATAGAATCGCCTACATAAACATTTAAGTGCTACTAATTTACCATCTCCAAAAGAGTTCTTTCTATCACTAGTAAGACCTACATCAATTGTCAATAAGGAACAATCAAAGCCTAGCTTTGACAGAAACTTACTCATTTGAAACGACCTCTCGGCTTCTCCCCCGCCAGTAACAGGATCAATAACACTACTTACATTTAGTATCTTCATCTAAGCCATCAATCTCTATCGTAAACAAATAAAATCTAGCACAGCAGTTTGGTTAAAATGCAGCAAGGATTTTTTGAATAATACATTTACTTTCTTTAACATTAACGACATATTTCCATATGAGCTCATTGACACTAAAACTGAATTAATCATTACTAACTAATAACAGTTATTTAAAGAAATAATCTATAAAATGAGGTACAACTAAAGACATTTGATCAACTAATACACTTACGTCTGACTCACAATTAACTTTCATAATCAAACGACCCGACTCCAAGGGAAACAAAGAAGCATTCTTACCAGCAGTACCAAGTAGGTACGTGTGAGGAAGGCCGTCACTATAAACAGGAAAATCAACAATCTCAACTTTAAGATCAGGACTATCCTCTGAATCAAAACTAATCAATGCGTTACTACACACTCCTCCTGATGAAGGGGAAAGTGTCATTTTTATTTCCCATAATGCATTATGGGCGCCCCTGGGTAAAACCTGATTAGGGGTTGCTAATATGACATTATGTTCAAGCAACCTTTGATCTTGATCTAAAAACGAAGTTCGGAGAACTCTACTGAAATCAGAACTCTGAAAAAGTATAGAGGTTGGGATTTTAGGTGGTAGAGTAATTATAGGTAAAGTTCTAAAATGAAGAGTTAGGCATAAAACCGACATGAGAATAATACTTATTAATGTAAATTTATTAGGGAAACGTAATATATGTAAAAAATAGGGCTGGTTACCATCTTTAATTACTTTTTCACCAAAATTTAGTGATAAATAAACGCCCACAGCAGCCAATGGTATCAACAACAACTCTAAGCTATCCGTGCTATAACGTATATTATATAAAACAAATGCTGTCTGAAATATTTGTAATGCAATACCCGCGCATAGTAGCAATACGAAAATCTTCTTTTGTTTAATGCCCCAGTAAGTAGCTGTTATGGCCATGGAAAGCTCGAAAACCCGCCATAGAGAGCTTTTAATTGACGCCTCAATAGGAGTAAAAAATGTTACCCAAGAAAGTTTAGTTAAGTACCAATCTAAAAGCTCAAACAATGACCTCTCTTTGAGAAATTTTATCGCAACTGCCGCATGCTCTCTGTTACCAATTACACTGTGAAAATCAGTAGCACCGCCTTCATATGCAAGACCTAGAAGTGGAGGTTCAAACCCATTAGTCATTAGGTTAGTACCATAAAAAAGTGCTCCCCCAGATCCGGAATCTATTGACGGCAACCCAAAAAAAATTAAATTCTTTAATATTACAAGAATCGGAAGAATAAGACCCAAACCTAAAGCAACTGATAAGTTTAACATTGTTTGTCTAGTTGAAATTTTGAAACAAGACAAACACAGTATCACTAGTAAAAAAACTATTGATGGGTAAAGCCATACAGCTCTAGTCAATATTGATAGACTTAATGCAATAGCAGCAATTGGTATAAAGTTCTTTCTCCCTGTAAGAACTTCACCAAGCGCCCATATCCAAGTTAATGTGAAAAGAAAAAACGGAGGCTCACTTAAAGCCGTTGGTATCCAACTAATAAGAAATGGTGATTTAGCAAATAAAAATGCAGCAATTAGACCTACTAGACGTGAGTGCAATTGCCGCCCAATGCCATATGTAAGCAGAACCATCAAAACCCCAACACTGAGGTTCACATATTTAATTACTGAAAGCTCACCACCTAAAATGGCAGGCCATAAATAGGAAAGTGGTGAAACGATAATAGACTCTGGTTGTAATAAAAACCCTAGCCCTTGTTCCAAAACTTTATTAGCGAACGGTAAATATACATTTAAAACATCTATTGCAGTAGGTCTGTCTAGATAACCAATACCCCTGTACAAATATAAAACAATAATCGCTATTAAACAGCTCCAATGAACTATTGCTAATTGTGACTCTGTATAACGTTCAGAAGCGACTGTATTAAATTTTCTAGATATAAACTTCAACCAAAACTTTCCATTTTAAATTATTACATATACAAAATCATTTAAATTGAACTATGCTTTAACGGCAATGAGTATACCCAATACAATCAAAGTAACTCCTACAAAATATTGTGGTTGAAAACGCTCACCGAAAACTAAGTGACTACCAATAGGAACTAAAATAAACGCCAATGCCATAAGTGGGTAAACACGTCCAAGTTCTGTCTTCTGTAAAACCCAAACCCAAGCAATTGAGGTAATGGCATAAAGAGTCATCGCACTAAGTAATGGCAGTGCTGTTTTGAAAGAAAATAAACTATCAGTTTGCATCCAAGATGTGGCGCTTGCTTTAAAAAGAATTTGTCCAATAGCTAAACTAAGAACACAAAATACCGCAACACATTGAACAAACATTCTACTCTCCTGAAAATTCCAGATTGGATTATGACATGGCGTTATTTAAGAACTTTATCCATAAATTATATATTGTATAAAACTATGAGCATGGCAATTAAGAGTTATTACCAAAACTCATTAAGCTAATATCAATTATTCATTTTGAAAACCGCTATTGTCTCTGTTAATTTTATTACGTTTTAACATATGAAAACATCTACGCGGCACAGATGATATGTCATATGCAAGGAAAGCTAATATTAATTGCAAGCCCATTAAGACCGGCAGCGCAGCAAGCATTATTGTTCCAGTTGGCGTAGCAACATCTTGATTCAAAGCATTTACCCATTGATACACACCAAACCCTCCTCCTGAAACTAAAAGTAAAAGTCCAAAGGGCAACTCAATTGAAGCTAAAGACATGTCACGCAGATAATAGTTATAGAAAATCCTCTTAATAAAGTTACGAAAATGTTTAACTAAAAACTCATTCAGAATTTTGGATATTTTTAAGTTACTTACCTCATCGCCATATTTTGCATCCATAGGAATATCAACGACTACGGCGCGTAAAGTATTTAGGCGGAATAACATATCTGTTTCAAAAAAATAGCGATTGCTTATTTTCTCGTATGGTAAGTGTTTAACCACATCAACATGGATAGCAGTATACCCATTAGTTGGATCAAACAAATCCCAATAACCAGAAGAAAGTTTTGTCATGAAAGATAAAGCAGCATTCCCAAAAAGGCGAATTTTCGGCATACTCCGAATTGCTTCAAGGTCAAAGAAACGATTCCCCTTAGTGTAATCTGCAACGCCAGAAAGAATGGGAGCAACAAATGAAGGAATTAAAACTGGATCCATTTGCCCATCTCCATCCAACTTAACGATCACGTCTGCACCAAAAGCAGTCGCAGCCTTATACCCGGCAATAACCGCACCGCCTACACCTTGATTAACAGCGTTATAAATTACATGCACTCTAGAATCATTACAACTCCTATTAACAAGTGCACCACTACCTTCGGGACAACAATCATCTATCACAAAAATAACATCAACTTCGCTACCGATTTTTTGAATCAAATTGCAGATATGAACAGAAACTTTATAGCATGGTATAACCACTGCAATCATCTAATAAACCTTTAACTGAAATATATTAAAGTGAATCCAATCGATACTATCTTAGATCCAACAAGAGCTATGTTTTGCGTATAATTTTACTACAAATATAAAACTTATCGGACTTAGCTATTAATAAGATTAAACTATAAGGCCTACACTAAAACAACTTATAGTTAACCGCACAAAAAACTACTATTAACTCTGTTTCATATTTAAACACTTATACCACTCAGCAAACTTATCAATACTATTTTGAAAGTCTTGTGGCTTTTCAAACCCCAATTTTAGTAATTTTTCATCGCTAAACTTTCTTAATGGGTTTGTGTTTGATCTTTTTATGAAATAAAGGAGGTTTCTTAGAAGCCACATAGGCATAAAAAACCGTGGCAAGAAGTATGCTTTGCCAAAAGCAGTAAGAAATCTACTTTCAACATCGATATAGTTATTAAAAGAACTATCATCATCTGAAATGATAAATACCTCAGTGGCTACTTTCTTAAGATCTAGTAGAAAAAGAAGCGCAGCTACCACGTTTTCAACACAAACTAAATTCATTGCCCTTCTATTAAAAAGACACGATTTAATATAGTTATAAAAATAATTTCTCTTAGTTAAATCATTTGCTAATTTAAGTAAGTTTTCACCACCAGGCCCGAATACAGCAGTTGGACGAAGAATGGCTAATTCAAACTTTCCAACTGATGCATCAATCAAAATTTGTTCTATCGCTAACTTTGTTTTTTGATACTCAGAAACAGGAAAACATGTAGTATTTTCATTAACAACATCATCTTTAACATCACCACATACAACAGCAGTACTACAATGAATCAATCGCCGGACTTTATGTTTTATACATGCAATAGCAAGATTATTTGTTGCTTGGATATTATTTTTCGATAGATATGCTAAATTAAAAACGACACAATCCGGTACCAAGAGCTTATCTAAAGAGTCGAGGTTGAGCAAATCACCTTCAATAAAATGAATATTAGGTTTATTTAGTACTCTAGCCACTCGCACCAAAGCACGAATATTCACATCTAATTTCAGCTCTAGAGCTTTTAAGAGGTACTGCCCAATAAATCCTGATGCTCCAATAATAACAATATTTTTTATTTTGGATGCATTTGAGGTGTCGTTCATTTAATTACTCTCTGCAGCGCCTCTAAATACTGCAATCCCCATTTGGTGTCGGGCTCTAGATAATTACCCTCCGCCCACTCATTCCAAGACTTTACGAATATAAATTTGTGTTGCTCGTCTCTGTCTTCAACAGCACTTAATGCATTACTTAAATGCTCTTCAAAAAGATTTGGCGTGGAATTAGAAAGTACAAACCCTTTGCGCCCTTTACGAGGCGTATTATCCCAATTAGGATATACACACGGGTAAGCTTCACACTGAAAACTGTTAAGATCTGGTATTAAATGTTTAATTGCCTCGCTATAATCAACAACTCTAGGACCGCCTAGTGATAGCTTTTTTCTAATACCCCAAAAAACTCTGGTAACCTCATTTAGCAAAGAGTTGCCTGTATTATTGACTGCTAGAGTAGATGCTATCACTGCATCTAATCCCAACGATGCTGGATTTGTAAAATCCAACATATTTATACCTACAATATGTAAACCTTTTAGACCAGCTTGTAATGCAAGTTCGCGCCAAAAATCAAACCTTCGCTTTGCGTCAGGTATATCAGTAGGCTTAAAAATTACAAATACAGGCTTTCCATCCACTTTAATATATCGATCATCTCGAAATGCAGTTAACAAATATTCGAAATGAGCCCTATCGTCAGCTTCACCTGGATAAGTCTGATCGATTAACAATCGATGTGGCTCATCCTTCCAAATCCCGCTCCAAGAATGATTTGCCCAACCCAAACAAAAAGGAAAGTCTGGCGAGCCTGACTCCAGCACTTCATTAAACGGGCGCTCTAACATACGACGACCACCGAACCAGTAATGCCAATAGCAAAAACCCTCTACACCATATGTTGCAGCCATACATGCCTGTGCAACTCTTGTTTCAGGCAGTCTGAGATCATAAAAACCCAAATCTGCCGGAATAACAGGCTGATCATGCCCCTTAAATAAAGGTTTTGCACTAGCAACATTAGTCCACTCAGTAAACCCCCTACCCCACCATAGATCATTTTCAGGTGTAGGGTGGAATTGTGGTAAATAAAATGCTATTACTCGAGCTTTATTCTTAATTTCTTTATCACTCATTTTTCTTTAACTTAATATATAAAACATGATTATTAGCAAAACTAAATTAGCAGCACTATCAAATTTGTCTGATTTCATCCCATTTGTTAGTTACAAAATTGAACTGCTTTAATGGCCTTGCAGGAACCCCTCCCGCAATCACATTGCTAGGTATGTCTTTTGTAACTACAGCATTTGCAGCGACAACAACTCCATCACCAATTATCACTGGGCCAACAATAGTAACGTTGTCACCTATCCAAACATTGGAGCCAATAATAACTGCGCCATGTGAAACTAATTCACGCATAACTGGTGGTTGATTAGGATGACTATGTTTTTCACCCTTATATGATCCATGATTATGGTCACTCACATATACACCGCTGCCAAACAGGCAATTATCTCTAATCTCTATTCGATTGATAGCCGATATATGTAGCCGTTCAGAAGCATTAAATCCTTCACCTAATGAAATCATAGGCTGGAATATTTCTACACCACACTCAGCCACGGCTTCTATCCACGCATAGCGCCCTACTGATAATCGCTCACCCACGGTAATGTAACGAGTGCCAATAACTCTTGACCCGCGGCCTAGGTATGCTTTACCCCAGCCAACACAATAGGCTGAGACCTTACCTTCTATTATATAAGTGATCCAGCCAATAAATCGAAAAAATGCTACTCGTGGACGTTCTTGCGCTACCACATTTTTGATTTGAGACAGCCTTCTTGTAACACTAGCCATGATTGATTTCATTATCATCAATCAATCACAACAAAACCGAGCGAAAAAGGCGACGAATCACTTTAAGAAACACATGGTAATAATTTGCAACAAACATTGGCAATCGGATTAATGGCGCTAGAAAAACGTAGTATCTCCAATTGTCGCCATACACATCTTTCAAACCAACTCCCATATCTTTATCTGAAAACTGGCTATTACCTTTACGATAATCTAGAATGAATCCTGCAAAGAAATTCACAATAGCACCATTTTGAATGGCTCTAGCTATAGCTGGCTTGTCTTTTAATATCTGATTTGTAATTCTAACCAAATTACTTCCAAAAACCTTAATCAAACCATATCCACCTGAGTTTGACCCCTTAGCTGCAACCACCCAGTCTTCAATGATTGCAAAGCACTTGCCATCACGCAATAGAGGTAGAACCCAGCTAAATTGCACAAGATTACTTACTAATAGTTCACTCCTTAACCCTAATCCAATACTACTACGCACTACCAACGCTGATATAAATGTTAGCATCACATTCGTGCGTCGAGCAAATTCCAACGGTTCTCCAAACTTTGAAACACCATGCGTTTTCTGAGGAAGCACTCTCTCAGTGTAATTAGCAGTGAACCAATAGTTAGTAAGATATAGGATATCTATATCTTGATTTTGCAAAGCATCTAATATAGTAACCAAACAACCGGGAAGGATTATATCGTCATCCCCTAAAATCCATACATATGGAGACATAGCCGAATCATAACATTGAGCAATATTCTTATCTGCACCAATATTTTCAGTGTTTCTAACTACCTTAAGCCCATACAAATTTAGTGACTGATATTTTGATGTTATTTCGACCGTATTATCTAGTGAAGCATTATCAGAAACATACACATTAACCAAACAACGATGGTCTGTACTTAAATCTGCTATCTCCTCCGCAATCCTTTTCAAACAAAGATCAAGATAGCTTGCTCTGTTATAGGTTGGAATTGCTATAGTCAGCAATGGCTGGTTATTCATAGTAGTCTCTCTACAATTTGCATATACATGCTCCATCAAAACTCAATGAGTTTTACAATGCAATTCATTTAAGTAGCCTAGCGCACCGACTGACTATTTTCTGAATCAACTTCAAAATAACAAGTATCTTAAATTTTAGTGGATTCATAAAACCACTGTCTAATACAGTTGTGCTTTCTATTAAAAATAGTTTATAAAAATTCCACCCGATTCCAAACAGTTCTATTATTTTAATATCTCTGCATGTCATGTAGTAATGAGTACATAAATTTTCATTTATAAGTATCGACCGGTACCCTATGGTAGCCGCTGATAATTCACGAAGAAAAGTATCAAGGATTAATGAGGACTTTTCAAATGAAGCTATTGGAAGTGTGCTTATATGCTTTGTATAATTAACCGCCAGCTTTAATCTGGCTTCAGGCATAAAGAATGCCTTCTTGGATTTTCCATCCGTAGTCGATGACTTATGCGTTACAACCCTAACCCCTGTTTCTGGAGTAAAAATGGACTTGTGATAAATAGCACCATCACCCATCACACATAGTTCTGCAAAAGCAAATTCAAGCGGAAATAAATCTACAAAATCATAATCAGAAAATCTATCAACCAGTTTAATAGATTTCAATAACTCATTATTAAAAAAGTATCCAGTAGGATGGCGCCCTTGATAGGCAATTTTACTTACTGCCTGATAACCCTGTGGAATAATCTCGTAATCTATTTTGGATTCAGAATTAAATGTACAAAACCCACCAGCCAAATTAGCATGCTGCAAGAGGAACATTTTAAATCCGATGATCTTATTGTAGTCAATGTGATCTTGGTCAGTTGAATATACAAGATACTTGCCCGTGCCTTTATTTAAAACATTAACCATGTTAAATAATGCACCTTTATTCTCTCCATTGCTGTAGACGCATAACCTATCGTCTTTAATAGCTCTCAAGATACTTAAAGTGTCATCTGAGGATCCATTATCTAAGACAACAACCTCAATAGCTGGGTCGCTACACAATAAAATTTCTGTAACCAACTTATACACAATCTGCGCGCGATTGTAGGTTGGAATGCAAAAACTTAATTCAATATTATTCATCAGTTAAATTATTTCTTTTTTATGCTGCCGTTGCCAAGCTCGATAATCTGCGTACAGTTTTTTAAGGTGGAAATACGGTGGGCAATTATCAGTATTGTAAGATCACTACTAAGTGCTTCGATGGCCTGCATCACAGCCAGTTCGGTTTCATTATCTAATGCACTTGTTGATTCATCGAAAATGATCACGTCGGCTTGTTTATAAAGAGCACGGGCAATTCCAATGCGCTGGCGTTGTCCACCAGAAAGTTGAACACCTCGCTCACCAACTGAAGTTTTGTATTTTAGTGGCCAAGCCTCGATGAGATCGGCCATCTGAGCTTGTCTCGCGGACTGCCTGACACGCTCATGGTCAATTAGTTCTTTAGGTGTACCAAAAGCGATATTTTCTTCGATACTGGCATCGGCAAGGAAAATAGCCTGCGGCACATGCGCAATATGCGCCTGCCAAGACCGGCGATTTTCTATAGCAATCGGCTGACCATCAATCTCTATAGAACCCTCTGTTGGCTGCAGCAACCCCATAATAATGTCCAGCAAAGTACTCTTACCACTACCAGTGGTACCGATGAAACCAACTCGACTACCTTTTTCGATGGTGAGTTCTACGTTCTTAAGCACCCATGGCATCTGCAAGCTGTAACGAAATGATACTTGTTTCAAGTTGATCTGATGCTGAAAAAGCAACGGTTTTGTGACTAGTTTTTCAGCATGGTCAGGTAGGGGCTGATCAAGCAAAACTAGTGCGTCTTGCAACGAGGCTTGCGCACCATGAATGGTAGACCATGCCCCATAGGCTTGCTGCAATGCAGGCAACAAGCGTTGCATGCCGAGCGCCATGGCAGCGAGCATGGGAATGGCCATGGCAATACCGTCAGGCTGCTTCGAAAGCACATAAGCTAGTGTGGCGATCAGTAACATGGCTAGTGCCTCCATACCATAACGAGGGCTATAGCTGATAAATTGATTATTGCCTTGAGCACGGCGTAAGGTTTGATCAGCGTTACGGTAGTTTGCACAAAAAACCTCTTGCGATCCATCGATCAAAACATCTCGTATACCTCCTAATCCTTCTTGCAGGGATTTAATGACGTTAGTAGATTCACGAGCAATATGCTGACTATCGACCTTAAGTCTATTTCGTGCCAGCCTTATTATGAAGGCATAAGTTAGACCAAAACCACCGAAAGCTGCCAGTGCAATACCTGGAATAACGGACAAAAATGCTATTAATATCATCACTAACATGACGCTCGCACTGATTAAATTTAAGGTGGGCATCAGAATGTAAAAAATGACTTCACCAACCTTTGTCGAAATCCCGTTGATCACTTCACTGCTGTTACGAGCAATATGTACTGCGTATGGTTGATACAAGGTGCGACGATATATACCATTACTAAGGTCGGCACCTACTGCAAAAGATAGGCGTATAGATGTCCAAAGCAGTAACACTCGCAACCCACCAGCCATAAGCGCAGCTAAGCAAAAGATTATGGTTAACGGAAGCATCAACTGGTCAGCAGAGGTCAGTCCCATCAAATGAATAAAAGGCTGTGCGACTGAATGTTCAAAAATGCGTTTCGGCGCAGTCAAAGCACCAAGAAAAGGTAACACAGCACCAATACTGAGAATTTCTGCAAATGAAGAAAGAGTCATCAATAAAAGTAAGAGCCAAAACTGCTTTCGCCGACGCGAGCCAATGTGCTGCCAAAGACGGCGAATAAGTTTAGTGAGGGGTTGTATTGTTTTCATTACGTTTACGTTATTTATCTTACGTGACTCACCCACTCAACCATGCGCGCCACACCGTCTTGCGCTGAAACCAATGGCTGCCAATTGAGGATTTTTTTTGCCTTGGCGATATCAGATACGAACACTTGTTGATCACTTTCACGTACGGCCAATTTGGTATAAGCCAACTTTACGTTTGTTATTTTTTCAAGCAGTGAAAAAAGCTCCAGCAATGACAGACTATTTTCAATGCCGCCTCCGATGTTGAAAGCTTGACCTTTAGCTTGGTCAATATTAATTACAGCAGCCATGTATAGTCGTTTCATGTCATCTGCATGAAGTACGTCTCGCACTTGCTTACCCGTGCCAGAAATAGTAAACGGCTCGTTGAGTGTAGCATTCTTGGTTTCCACCGCTTTTTGGCAAAACCAACCCACCCAGCCTTGATCATAGCTAGCGAATTGCCGACCGCCATACATAGAAGAATGGCGAAACACCACGGTCTTCAATCCGAAAATTCGGGCGTAATCTAGCATATATTGATCAGCAGCCCCCTTGGAACAGCCATAAGGAGAATGAAAGTCCAATTGAGTTTGTTCATTGAAACCGTTAGGGTGCTCGTTACATTGGTATCGTGTATCTGACTCGGCATATGTGAATTGCTCCAAATCACCATAAACTTTATTAGTAGAAGAATACACGACGATGGCATCGGGTGCATGTTGCCGCACGGCCTCTAGCAGGTTATGCGTTCCCATCACATTCACTTCAAAGTCCATGCGTGGATTGGCAATTGAGGTAGTCATTGCCACTTGCCCAGCAAGATGAAATATTGCATCAGGTTTGAATGATTGAACAACACGTGTAATGTCGTTCTGGTTACGAATGTCGCCATGCTCAAAGGTAAAATTCCCTTGGTTTTGCAACCATGACAAATTCTCACGTGATCCGTTACGATACAGATTATCGAACAACACTAACTCATCGCCTCGTGATAAGGCATCCGCAGCCAAGTTGCTTCCCAAAAATCCACATCCTCCAGTAATTAATAATTTCATGTTCTGCTGCTTTCTAGTTCTAAAACTTGTTTCAACCCCGTCTCAATATCATAGCGACACTGCCACCCCAGCGCCGTCAATCCAGTTATATCAGCTTCTGAATGCATCACCTCACCTTCTCTATAAGGTAGCGCACCAAATGCCAGATGCGTGCTGGAGGCGGTAAGGCGATGCACTGTCTCGACAAACTCTCTGATCGGAATCGACCGCCCACTTCCGACATCGAACTCCACAAAGGAGCTGTCAAGGCTGTTCATTTTTTCTAACAAAACCATGTACGCAGATACGACATCATCAATATAAATGAAATCTCGCTTCTGCTCGCCTTTAGTTAGCCTCAACTCTGGAGCATTCTTTAGGCAGCTATTGATCACATAAGATGAAAATTTTGATGGGTCATCATTCGGTCCATAGAAATGTTCTAGCCGAATATTTCCGAAACGTATTTTTTCATGCCTCGAAAAGAATTTCCCCCACTGCAAAAGCTGATTCTTTGAAAGTGCATACAGGTTCAGATATTTATCCAAAATCGTATCCGTGTTAAGAAACATCTCAACACCAGCTCGATTCCCCGCATCAAGTAATCGCAATGGAAATTCAGTATTAGATGCAAAAATCTCACTTACTGACTCGTCATTTCGTCCATAACAAGTAGCCGTATGAATAATGGTGTCTATCTTTCCGCAATCAAGAAAAAGCTGATAAAAATCAAGCTCTTCTACATCATAAAAAATAACATCAGAGATAATAGATTCAATTCTACTTAGTGAGGATGACTTTCTTTTTACCGCCACAACCTCATAACCAACCTCCAGCAAGGCTTTGGCTAAATGGCTGCCTAAAAATCCTGTTATTCCTGTAAGTAGTATTCTTTTTTTCATTGAAATTCGACTGTTCAATTAAGCTCAACAACTAACGAAGGTAGCACTTTTTCAACCTCAATCATTACACCTTCAAGAGACGCCAATCTGGGTTGGTATCCGAAATCAGCGGCCCTAGTATTTAGTGAGTAATAATGAGGTTTACCCCCTGTGGCATTAACACTTGCAGTAGCTTTGGTTGTTTCATACTGCAACCCAAACTTTTCTTGCATGGCGGTTAATAGACTAGGTTTGTCAATCGGTGCCAAACTATAACAATCGACAGCCACATTAATTGTAGGCGAAGATAAAATTACACAAACTAATTGATAGAAATCTGATGGGTGCAAGTAATCTCGCACGATGTAATCAAGAGAAGTTTTTAGCACTGTATTATCGCGAATCGCACGCAATATATCTGTGATTAAAAAACGAGCTTCAATATCCTGTGTATGACTAAAATAATTGAATACGCGAATGTCGACAATATTTAACTCTGGCTGAGCTCGATGTCTACATTCTGCATGTAGCTTGGCTACACCATACCACTCGTGAGCCGCCAGATTATTAATTGGCACCACAGCTGGCGTATCATATGTGGCAGGTTCATTGAAATTTGAGCCATAAGCTGCGCCACTACTTAAAAACAAATAACGGCATGTCGGGTTAGTCTGTAGGTAATTCAGCACTAGCTCATCAAACCTCGAGGTAATATCAAATATAGCATTACCCATTGCCACAGCCTGTGCTGGATTACCAACACCTACAAAGTTAATGACGGCATCAAAATCTTGCTCGCCAAAAATAGTAAAGTCACTGACCAAATATCGCTCTGACAGATCAACACTCTTTAGCCATGCCACCACATACTCTGGGCGGCGTGCAAACAAGTGTAGATGCTTATCTTCTTCAGCAGAAAATGAAACAATCAAATCTTTTGCAATTTGGCTAGTTGCCCCTAATATGGCGATATTCATGATATTGGCGCGGTTGCTAGCCGTTTAACTTAGGAAACTGTTCATCTAGTTTCGACCCAAATGCTAAGCGTGGGCGACACTCGGCTGCACCATCCATCATTATTTCAATAAGTAATGGGCCTTTATGGCTAGTAATTATACACAATGCCTCATCCATTTCCAGATTGCTAGTCACACGGTGAGCTACAATGCCGTAGGCCATTGCAATACGGGTAAATGATGGGCTGCTGTAGCCTTTCTTCGTTGATTGGTCTCGCCCATTAAAATACATATCTTGGAAGTTTTTCACCATGCCGAGCATCGAATTATTCATCACAATAACAACTATATCTAAACCCAAACGGCTTAACGTATCCAACTCTTGAATGTTAATTTGCAGGCTACCATCCCCAGTAATGACAACCACTCTATTCTGGGATTGAATCGCCACACCTAATGCTGTGGGTAAAGCAAAGCCCATTGCACCCATCCCACCGCTGTAGTGAACTGCCTGATTAGAAGTTAAGCGCAAGCTTTGTGCTGCCCACATTTGGTGATTGCCAACATCACACACATAATCTATTGCATGATTTTCTAAAATGTTATTTAACTTTTTAAAAACATCGCTCGGACTAATTGTCCAATCAGCATATTCATTAATCTGAGATTTTTCACGAAACTTCACCAGTTCAGTTAACCATGCTTTGTCAAACTTTGGAAATTGATCTGGAGTCAGTGTAAACACCCTAAAAAATCCATCTGCAGTTGTGCAAATACTCAAATCAGCCTGTACTCGATTATTCAATTGATTTGGATCTATATCAATCTGCACAATACGCGCATGACGGGCAAAATCATCTATATCTGCACCAGTTTGCCGAACATCTAATCGCGCACCAATAACAATTAATAAATCGCAATTTTGTACCGCCCAATTAGCCTCACGATTTCCATAACTACCAATCAAATTAAAATAACAATGCCCAGCCGTAACACGCTCATGCCCCATAAGCGTTGAAACATATGGAATACCAAGGCTATCAGCAACATTCAACCATGAGTTCATTCCATCAGCCCAGCGCGCGCCTCCACCAATACAGATCAATGGTCGCTGCGCTTGTTTGCACAACTCATCTAATTGTTTTAAATCATGACTATTGATTTCTAACTGAAAACTGATATCTAAAGGTTTATTCAACCATTGTTCCAACATATCTTCAGAAATCCCGGCACGCTGAATATCATTAGGAATATCTAGCAATACTGGACCTTGGCGCCCACTTAATGCCAGTGATAATGCTGTATGCAATGCAGGCAATAAATCATCAACATGGTCAACTCTCACGGCATATTTAGTCAGCGACTGCGCAACTTCAACAATGTTTAGTTCCTGAAAGCCTTGCTGCCTGATGGCGCGGTCACCTTTGAGTTCACGCGTGTTGACTTGCCCTGTAATAAATAAACAGGGCACAGAATCGAACCAGCAACTACCAATACCAGTAATCAAGTTTGTAGCGCCTGGACCACTGGTACCCATGGCAACGGCAACCACTTTACCCTTGGACTGCCTTGCCACACCTTCTGCTGCAAAAGCAGCAGATTGCTCATGATGCATTGAAATAATATTAAATTGACCCGACTCCGCAAAGCTATCAAGCAAATGCGTAATCATTCCACCTACAAGCTCGAAACAAGTTTGAACTTGGTGTGCAATCAGAAATTTTGCAAGTGCATCAGAAGCTTTCAATCTTGATCCTATCTTACGTACTCTTAGAAGTTTACACCAAAGAACGCTTCAATTTTATCTGCGATAAAACTCAGCATCTCTTCGCTAAGCCCTGGATATACCCCTACCCAGAAACTGTTGTTCATCACCAAGTCTGTATTTGTGAGATCACCACTAATCCTGAAATTACGGCCTAGCATATAAGGCTGCCTTGTCAGGTTTCCTGCAAATAATAAACGGGTACCAATTTTATTTTGATCTAGGTAGTTAATAATATCTACACGACGAATGTCACACTCTGGACGAATAGTCATTAAGAAGCCAAACCATGAAGGGTCACTATTTAGTGTGGCTTCAGGAAGAATCAAAAACTCTTCACATGAAGCAAGCCTGCTTCTTAAATAAGCAAAATTGTCCTTGCGAGCTTGTACAAAACTATCTAGCTTATCCATCTGTGCTAATCCACAAGCAGCCTGCATATCCGTAATTTTTAAGTTGTAACCTAAATGTGAATAAGTATATTTATGATCATAACCTTCTGGCAGACTTCCTAGCTTCCAGCAAAAACGTTTGCCGCAGGTATTATCTTTACCTGGAGCACAATAACAATCACGACCCCAGTCACGAAAAGATTCTGCTATCTGTTTTAATTCATGATTATTGGTGAATACAGCACCACCCTCACCCATCGTAATGTGATGTGCAGGGTAGAAACTGAGTGTACCAATGTCACCAAATGTGCCTGTAAGTTGGCCATCATAGCGTGATCCCAATGCATCACAATTATCTTCTACTAACCACAGCTTATGTTTCTGGCAAATCTCTTTGACCACTTTAATGTTAAATGGGTTACCTAAAGAGTGTGCGAGCATTATTGCTTTCGTCTTTGGACTAATGGCTGCCTCTATCTTACTCACATCAATATTATGAGAAGCAAGGTCGATATCTACAAATACGGGCACTGCACCAAACTGTAAAATTGGGTTCACTGTCGTCGGGAACCCTGCTGCAACACCAATCACTTCATCACCAGGTTTAATTGCACGTTCACCCAGTCGAGGTGAGGTCAATGCACTGAACGCTAACAAGTTTGCAGAAGATCCTGAATTTGTCGTAATAAGAAACTTTACGCCCAAATAATCGGCTAAACGCTTCTCAAATGCTTCATTAAATCGCCCTGTTGTTAACCAACCATCCAAAGAAGCTTCGACCATGCTTTTAAGCTCAGCTGCATCTAAAACCTTTCCTGAGGGTGGAAGTGTGGTTGAGCCTGGCTCAAAAGATTTAGGTGCATATTTTATTGCAGCGTATTCATCAACAAGTTGAGCAATTTGCTGGCGAAGTTGTTGGGATTTATCCAAAATGGTATTCCTTATCATCTAATAATTAAAATCATTACTGCGCTTAGGCACATACAGCGCTAATGCTGCGCAGCCTCGTATTGTTTGATTTGCTGTAAACACATAGCCTGCATGTCTCCACATGAAAGATGCTCTTTATGCCAAGTACAAATTAGCTCAATGGCCTCAGCTAAAGACCACCGTGGTTGCCATTTCAAACGTGATTTTGCTTTGGAGCAATCTAACTTCAAATAATGTGCTTCATGAGGGTGATCGCCGCCATCTAGTTTCCAGCTCGCACCATCGCCCCATGTCTTAGTAAGATAATCTAATATCCATTTTACAGGCTTGGCATCATCATCATTTGGTCCAAAATTCCAGCCATCAGCAAAACTCGGTCCATCTTCATAAAGCTTTTGTGCCAATAATAAATAACCAGACAATGGCTCTAATACATGTTGCCATGGACGAATGCTGTCTGGATTACGAATGCTAACGGGTTGGCCTTGTGAAATAGCGCGCATCATATCAGGAATAAGCCGATCCGCCGCCCAGTCACCACCACCGATAACATTACCTGCTCTAGCAGAGCCAATAGCAACACCATGCGACTGATACTGGTCAGGGTGGAAATATGAGTTACGGTATGCTGCAGTCACTAACTCTGCACAGCCTTTACTATTGCTGTAAGGATCATAACCACCCATTGCTTCATTTTCACGGTAACCCCAAACCCATTCACGGTTTTCATAGCACTTGTCACTTGTTACATTAACTACCGCTTTAATGCTGCTTGTACCACGTATGGCTTCCAAGAGGTTAACTGTGCCCATCACATTGGTAGAGTAGGTTTCTACTGGCTCAAGATAAGAGTAGCGCACCAAAGGCTGTGCAGCCATGTGAATCACAATTTCTGGTTGATACTCAGCAAATACTTTGCGCAAATGCGTAAGATCACGAATATCACCAATTATATTAGTCATCCCCTTGCCAACTTCAGCCACTTCGAACAAGCTCGGAGTAGTTGGTGGCGTAAGCGCATAGCCTACGAGTTTCACCCCCATCGATTGTAACCAAATGGATAGCCAACTACCCTTAAAGCCAGTATGCCCAGTTAATAAAACACGTTTACCTTGCCAAAAGTCCCGATTCATTGCCATTTTTTCCAAGGTGCTTTACCAGACTGCCATAGCTCTTCTAAGTAGGTTTTGTCACGTAAAGTGTCCATAGGCTGCCAGAAACCTTGATGCTGATAAGCGGCAAGACTATCCTCTTTGGCTAATAGCTCCAAAGGCTCTCGCTCCCATATTGTTTGATCATTAACAATATAATCTAAAACTTTAGGTGATAACACAAAAAAGCCACCGTTAATCATAGCACCATCGCCTTTTGGCTTTTCCATAAAATTCGTTACTTTATCACCTAAAATGCCTAGAGCGCCAAAGCGGCCTGGTGGAACAGTTGCAGTCAAAGTTGCTTTAACATTTTGCGCTTTATGAAAAGCAATTAATTCAGAAATATTTACATCACTTACGCCATCACCATATGTAAAGCAAAAAGCATCTTCATTTTTAATATAGTCAGCAACACGCTTTAAACGACCGCCAGTCATTGTTTCATCACCAGTATCTATTAATGTTACTTTCCATGGATCAGCATAGCGTTGATGGACTTGCATCTCATTATTAACCATATCAAAAGTTACATCTGAGGTATGTAAAAAGTAATTAGCAAAATACTCTTTAATAACATACCCCTTATAACCACAGCAAATAATAAAATCGTTTATCCCATGAGCAGAGTAAAGCTTCATGATGTGCCATAAGATAGGTTTACCACCTATTTCAATCATTGGTTTAGGTTTTAGGTGCGTTTCCTCTGAAATACGCGTTCCTAACCCGCCTGCAAGAATAACTGCTTTCAAATCTCACTCCAAGATTTCATAAAATTTAGTATTGCAAAATCACTAATTTTGCTCAACTGAAGAGTTCACACAAACTTCTTTTTTCAATAAAACTATCTCACACTGCAACTTCTCATATTCCTGCATTTTATTCTTCAAAAACCTTAACGTAATTTTAGCTTTTTCTTCTATCCCAACTGGTGTTAGCAAATACATATATGCAAGTTTATTTTTGCTGTTACGAAAGTTTGTTACTTTTAGTAAACCAACCTCAATCAATGCTCTAAGACAAAAATTTGCCTTACCTAAACTAACGCCTAACTCTTTAGCCAGCTCTCGCTGACTGATCTCTGGATTACTTTCTACTAATTTAAGAATTCTATAGCGATATTCATCTGTCAACATTTATCAGCCCGTTCAGCTATTGAACACAACGGATGTGAAGTTTATAGCACCTATTAAAATTTTCATAGCAATTTTTAAGAACATAGCCTTATGAATCAAGCCTAGTGGTGTAAAACAACTCAAATAGCTAATTCGAATCACCCGTAAATTTTTTAATATCCCTAAGCTGTCTTTTAGTTGGGCGCCCTGCCCCACGGTCTCGCTGTGCAAAGTCATGCTCACCAGTGAGTTTTGCGTTTTCACGTTTAGCAATGCTGTCTAAGGTTTCAGAATACAGGAGAGTTGCCTCTGGCGCGCCTTTGCGTACATTAGATAACCCTTGAACGTTAACTTCAATTTCAAAGTCTCGGTTACGAATGTAAATTACTTGACCGATGTGTACTTCTTTTGCGGGTTTTACACGATCTCCATCCACGTGCACTTTGCCTGTATCTATCGCGGTAGTCGCTAGGCTACGGGTTTTAAAGAAACGTGCGGCCCATAACCATTTATCCAACCTGCACTTGTTATCAGTTTCATTTACCATTTTAATAATTTAGTATTAGTTATAAACTGGAAACGGACCTTTTAGGTAGATTAGTTTCTAGTATCTTTTTAAAGTCATTGAGTGCTACTTCAGCTAAGTCATTAACTTCTTGCAGACTACGATTTGTAAGATACAAAATACCATCAGCGACATTATTCATCGTAGCGATATGAAATTGACCATTTTCGACTGCTTTAATCACTTCATCACTTAGCATCAGATGACGCATGTTGCGCTCAGGCATGAGCACACCTTGTTTACCATCTAGGCCTATTTCTTTACACACTCTAAAATAGCCTTCAATCTTCTCATTTAGGCCACCGACTGGTAGCACTTCACCATGCTGATTAAGCGCGCCAGTGACGGCAATGCCTTGTTTAATGGGTACTTGTGCCAGTGATGAGAGTAACGCGAAAAGCTCCGCGCAAGAAGCTGAGTCACCATCCACACCGCTGTATTCTTGCTCAAACACAAGCGAGGCTGTGAGGTTAAGTGGATTTAATAGCGCAAAGTTAGTATGTAGCCAGCTTTGTAAGATCATCACGCCTTTATCGTGCGTTGGGCCGCTCATGCTCACTTCACGATCAATCGTTAGCACACCGCGACTACCTGGGTAGCAATTCGCAGAAATGCGAACAGGTGACCCAAAACTTGCTTCAGATAAATCAATATGCGTGAGGCCATTAATCTGACCGATACATTCTCCATGCACGCTGATAATGAGCTCTTTATCTACGATGGAATCTCGCATATGCGCCTCAATATAACTGTGGCGTGCATATTTGCGTTGTATTGCTGACTTTACATCTTCAATGCCTACTAAGTGGGCACCACGCAAATTGGCGGCGGCGGCACTTTCTAAAAGTAATTTTTCAAGTACTGCAAACTTAGTGCTCAGTCTTGTTTGATCTTCAATTAAGCGATGCATTGCTTGTAACAAAATAGCAACTGCTTCTGCAGTAAAGTGTCGGCAATGATGTTGACGACACTTGTGAGCAATAAAAGAGGCATAAGCCGCATAGTTTTCTGGCGTTGCTTTTACTTGATCAGCAAATTCTATTTTGATAGGGAAGTAATCAAAAAAATCTGGTTTAACACCTAATAACTCGTAATAGTCTTCACGGGTGGCAATCAACACAATTTTGACTGAAACCGGTATTGCTGCTTGTGCGCTAATCAAGCTGCTACCTTGATTGCTACTGCTACTTAAGTCTTCAATCTGCAAAGTGCCATTACGTAAGAAACGATGCAATTTCTCAAGAATATGTGTTCCATTTTGCTCATCAGCAAGAATGTCGCGTAAATGTAGCAATAATGTACCGCCATCAGCACGCATCAGGTTGCCAGCACGTAAGCGCAAAAAGTCTGGAATATTACTCGCTTCGCCGGCACCTTCTATACCGCCAAACAAGGATTGTAAGCTAGGGTCATTATCGTAAAGCACTGGCGCATGCTGTGTTGCATGATGCTCTACTAACACGTTGGCACGATAGCGTCCAAAAAAACTCTCAGAGATGAGTGCTTCAAGGTTACTTTCGCCATCTGGGCTGGTTGTTGGCTGCCAATTCTCTAATGACTCTAAAATATCTTTTTTCAGCGTATTGAAGTAATGCGTCGGCATTTTGTCTGGCTCTATGAGCGTAAGACTGGCTTTTATGACACTTAACTGGCCATCAAGAAATATCTGCAATGGTGAAATGGAGTTTTGCTGCACTTTGGCTTCTAATAAACTTGCAAGGTCTTTTGCGAAGACGCGCACAAAACTATCTAACGCTTGCTTTAATTGCACACCGGCACCAGCCGGCAATTTCATGAATAGAGGCTTTCCGTTGCCTTCGAACTGATAAAGCGCCAACAAGTCACTTGCTGCTGGCCACTTTTTAGCTGCATCGTGCATCACACTGGTCATCAGCGTAGTTCTACCTGACCCTGGCTCACCTAAAGCAAGCAAATTAAAACCAGACTGCTGAATACTTAATCCAAACTCTGCAGCTTTTTTAGCCTCCGCTTGCGCAACCCATGCTTGATATTGAGCATTATCCTGCGTTTCAACAAGCAGGGCTGAAGTATCAACAAAGCTGAATTGACCCAATGACACATTCAGGGTTAGCTCTTGAGGTGTTAATGTTTTTTGCATATTATTTTTCTATCTTCCAACGGTCACGGGCCATATCGTCTGCTGATTTTGCCTCTATCCAATGCTCACCTTTTGAATTCGCTTCTTTTTTCCAGAACGGCGCCTCTGTTTTAAGATAATCCATCATAAACTCGCAAGCTGAGAATGCGTCTCCACGATGTGCGCTACTCACTACGACCAGCACAATTTGATCGCTAGGTTGCAATGTGCCAACGCGATGCACAATTAAAGCATCGAGGATATTCCAACGTGTTTTTGCTTGATTAATAATCGAGCTTAAAGACTTTTCCGTCATGCCTGGATAATGCTCAAGGGTAAGTTGAGTCACGTCATCACCCTCATTCAAATCGCGCACTAATCCTACAAAGCTAACAACCGCACCAATATCCTTACGTGCTTGGCGCAGTTGATTAATTTCTAGACCAACATCAAAATCTTCTGTTTGCACTCTAACTGTCATACTTTTACCGATACGCCACAAAGCATTATCATTTAACCACCAGTGACAGGAGGGAAGAACGCAACCTCATCACCATCGTTGATTACCGCTTTATCATCAACAAGCTCGTGATTAATTGCTGCTCTTACCTTAAGTTTTCCCATCAGCATCTGCCCCCAGACATCACCGCGTTTGGCGAGAAAAGCTTTTAATTTAAGAATAGTAAAAGACTCATCTGGTAACTCTAAATCTTCTGTAGAGTACTTTAATGTTTCCTTGAGCCTTGCAAAGTAAAATAATTTAATTTTCATTGGGTTACTTAACTAAGTTAATCTGTTTTATCATCAATAATGTCTAACAAATCGGGTGTGTTTTTGGTTAACTCCACACGTTCGATTTGCGCAAATCTTTGTGAAATCTTCTGGCTAGAAATATGCACGTCCTGTGCATTTTCATGCGCCTGCCTAATGTTGTCAGCAAGTTTTTTCATACGTAAATCAAAACGTCCGAAATCTTTACTGAGCTTGCCTAACTCTTCTTTAATGACGTGTACTTGCTTACGCGTTTCTACATCTTTCAGCACTGCTCTGGCAGTGTTCAAAACGGCCATCAAGGTGGTAGGCGAAACCACCCAAACACGTTTGTTCATCGCATATTCAATGACATCTGCATGATAGGCATGCAACTCTGCAAACACGGCCTCCGCAGGAATAAACATCACTGCACCATCGGAGGTGACATTCGAAATAATGTATTTAGTGGCTATGTCATCGACATGCTTCTTAACGTCTAATTTAAATTGCTTTTCTGCAAGTAGCTTTTCTGCATCACTAAGCTTGTTATCCAGCATGCGGTGATAGTTTTCAAGCGGAAATTTACTATCCACGGCAACCACGCCAGTAGGTTCAGGTAAAAACAATGCACAGTCAGCACGCGTGCCGTTTTCAAACGTGTGTTGCATCGCAAAAGAATTTACTGGTAACACATTGCGTACTAACGCCTCTAACTGCACCTCTCCAAAGGCACCACGCGAGCGCTTATCACCCAACAACTCTTGCAGACTCACCACATTGGTGGTTAAGCCATCAATTTTCTTTTGTGCTTCATCAATCGTTGCGAGGCGCGCCATTACATCTATAAAGGTTTGGTTGGTTTTCTTAAAGCCCTCATCCAAACGCTCGGACACTTTACCGCCAATCAACTCAAGTCGACCATCTACTGACTTAGTCAGCGCCTCAATACTTGCAGTCAACTGCAGTGTTGCATTACGCATGGTTGACTGGATTAACTCTTGCTCTGCTTTACCCTGCTCGGCTAATGTCGTGTGTAGTTTTTCCAACACGGTTTCACGTGTTTGAGAAAGGCTGTTGTTTTGTGCAAGTTGCAATGTCTGCATCGCATCTCGCGTTGCTTGCAACTCTGTAGCCACGCTAGCTCGCAAACGCTCACTAGTTTCATTAGTGGCATTACTCAAGCGATCACCTAGCTTATTCAGCCCATCGTTAAAGTCTAACAACATAGCGCGATGCTTTTCTTCTAACTGCTGGAGAATAAGAATATTGCGATCTACTTTGCTTTCACGCCACATCTGCAATAGAAGTAACAAAAGAATAACAAATGAAATAATTAATATAATGATTTGTACCATAGGCTAAATTATACCCGATGCTTGTTTAGCAACTCTATAAATTCATGGTTTAAATAGATGGGATGAGATAGATTGCATCTGCAACAGACAAGCGTTGGATGTTTATTGAGTAAGATGTAATTAACAAAAGTTTAAAAAGACCATTTTTAAAATACTTCAGACTGTGCCAAACTTAAAATTATTATTAATCTTGTTAGGCTTATCGTGCTTAAACTCAAACTACTCATCAATCAGTGGCTAGCCAACGTTACACGCAGGCTTCATAACAGCTTTTATTTATATCTAAGCGCGTTGCTCACAGTGTTGGTTTTATTAGATGCCAGCGTGTTTCATGTTGGTGAAAACATGCGAGATCGCGCGTTTGATATGATGGTGAAAAATCGGATTGTCGTACCAAAACCAGATGCTGATATTGTGATTATTGATATCAATGAAGCATCGTTAAGTGCAATGTCTGCAGAGTATGGTCGCTGGCCTTGGCCTAGACAAGTATTGGGTGAATTTTTAGAAAACATTGAAGCACAGCAGCCTAAAGCAGTGGTGTTTGACATACTATTTAGCGACCCTGATGTTTACAACCCAGATAGTGATGCATATTTCAATGAGGTGATTGCCAGTACTCAAAATACGTTCTTTCCAATGCTACGGCTTTCTGAAGCGAGTGATGAGTTAAGTCAAGTCACACCAGACATGATTCCCGGCATTAGGCGTGCTGGGCTAGCCGCAGATGAAAATTCCACAACCAAACCGATTGCAATCGTTCTGCCACATTTTGAAGCGGCCCTGAACTCGCAACACCTAGGCACGCATAACATATATCCAGATAAAGACGGCATTGTGCGTGAGTACAGACTTTGGCACGATGAAAATGGTTGGGTGTTACCTTCCCTACCATTAGCTGTAGGTAAGTTTGTAGGAAAAAGCTCAGATACGCTTCCACAAAATATGTTGATCAATTGGCGAGGAAAACCCTTCACCTACCAATTTGCATCATTTAGCGATGTTTACGCAGATATGGCAAACAAGATAAAAAAACGCCCTCCTAATGAGTTTAAAGACAAGATAGTCATTATCGGCTCAACTGCACCTTCATTGTTTGACCTTAAAGCAACTGCGATGGCAAAAGCTCACCCAGGGGTAGAAATTCTTGCCACGGCGATTGATAACGTCAAACATGATGATTATTTAAAAGTGTGGCGCGGAAAAACGCCTTATATTTTAGTAAGCTTGGCATTAATCTGGCTCACGGCGATGGCATTTTTCCGCAATGTGGACCGAGACAAAGTAACGACAATTTTTAGTAGTAGCCAAATTATCCTGATTACTTTGTCTTATCTTGCCATTAACTTTACAAACACCTACTTAGATCTGACAGGCCCAATTGCTTGGGCAATTATGTATTTTAGTGTAGCTAAAATCTACGCACTAGCTAATGACCGTGCAATGCAGCGGCTTTTAGCAAATGACGTGGAGTCAGGTAAAAAAGGTGCAGCGATTCTACTGATGCCAATTATGTTTGAAACGCGCGAACCACTGAGCGATAGCATACTCAAAAAATTACAACATAAAATTGAACAGGAAATTCAGCAACAGGGTACAGTAGAAATTTTAAAGGGTACACAAAGTGGGATATGGGGTTTGTTTAGCGATATGATCATTGTGAGCTGGGCATATCGACATGATGATGAAGCAACAGCGACAAAAATTGAACAAGCCGCTAAACAACTAGGCGAACAACTTAGCAGATTAATTCAGAGTACAGGTATTCCTGCTAATACAACTGCGCGTTATATCCTGCATGCAGGGGCACTCAACACTGAAAAACCGATGGCAAACCAATGGCGAGGACTGTTTGCACAAGCCATTATCAAATTAGATATTTTAGAAGGTGAAATCCAATGAAACATTACCTAAAGCAAGTACTAATCGCGGGCAGCCTAATCCCTATACTTTACGTAGGCATGAGCTCAGCAGCCGAAAAAGCTAGTGCGCTCAAAAATGACAGCCTACGGACAGAACCATATGCCGATGCAAAGATTAGCGGTAGTTTTGTACGAGGTGAGAGCTTGGAAATCATCAAAAAACAAGGCGCTTGGTTACAAGTAAAAGCAAAAAAAGGCTCAGGCTGGGTACGTTTGCTTTCTGTAAAACGTGGCGTGACAGCAAGCAGTAATCAAGCAGCTGGTGTGTTAGCCGTGGCTAGTGGTCGCGCAGGTACTGGACAAGTTGTATCGACAACAGGTGTCCGCGGCTTAAGTGAACAAGAGTTAAAAGCCGCTAAATTTAATGAAGAAGAAGTAAAAACATTAGAAAGCTACACCTTAAGTGCTGAAAAAGGCCGTGCTTTCGCTAAAGCTGGAAACTTAAACAGCGTTGCTTTTAAAAACTTAAAAGAAGTGAAAGGTGGTGCTCAATGAGCGCGAATCAAACATCTCCAAGCAAGTCGTCTACACAGCAATTTCGTCTAATTTCAATCGTAGTTGCGGGCATGCTAGGTTTTACCAGCTCACAAAGTGTGGCTTTTGATTTTAAAGGTGCGCTAAAAGATGCTGTGGAAAAGGAAATCAGCCAACAATCAGAAGGCTCAACAGCCCCTACTAACGCTGTAAGTACAACTGAAAGTGCTAAATCCAACAATTCAACAGCTAGCTCCGAAGCTACGTTCAACTGGAAAAATCCGAGCACCGCAGAAGAAATTACACTGGGACGTGAAATTGCTGGAAATTTGCTAGG
>Ga0208515_100083_pt1 | contig 38254 bp, 38 predicted proteins | sample LakWasMe99_LOW12_2_FD_183919 | JGI IMG/M metagenome (GOLD analysis project Ga0208515, IMG submission 183919) | Freshwater sediment methanotrophic microbial communities from Lake Washington under simulated oxygen tension - Sediment Metagenome... | ecosystem: Environmental > Aquatic > Freshwater >... | reverse complement strand
TAGTTACTAACAGGAATCGTGCTTTCTTTGGACTCTAGCATTTTGTAATCAAATTTCATGTTGGCATCATTTACCTCACGTAGTTTTTCTAGGAAACCATTTCCGTTTTTTAGTATTACCTCACGGTGCAATAGCTCTGCTCCTGTTTCTGCATCTGGTCTAGTATCTGTTTTTACACTGACAACATCAGGATGCCATTTTCCAATCGCAGCAAAGTCTTTCACTAAGCTCCAAACCTTTGCAGGCTCTGCTTTAATAACGATTTCTTTTACTACTTTTTGCGGGCTTGGTCCATGTGCGAAAGCACTCATTGGTATTAAACTCAACCCCACAAGTAACAACAAAAACTTTTTCATTGATATATCCTTAACAATGTACAACGCTTAGTTAGCAACTACTGAGCCTCAAGTACTTTTTTTAGATTATTTAGGCCCGTGTCATAAACTCCCTCGATAGCTTTCACAGCGGTAGCGTTATCTTCACCTGCAGGCGCATCTACTTTATTGGCTTTGTTATAAAAACGACCTGTCCATGTCACTGTTGTTTCATCTGCATTAGGTCCAGCTTTCACTTGCATAATTGCACGATAACCACTGACAGGTAGCACGCCTTCTACAATTCTGTATTCAATTTTCATGGTGCTATCGGTTACACCAATCAATTTTTCATGCAATGTGCCACCACCATTTAAGGTGAGTAAGCGGTGTTGCTCATCTGCACCAGCATCGTCTTTACGTGTTTCTAGCTTTGTTTCTGCCACGGCTGGGTGCCATTGATGAATAGCACCAAAATCTTTTACTAGGGTCCAAACTTTTTCTGGACTTGCTTTGATCACTACTTCACGAATCACTTTTTGCTGACTTGGCGCGTTGGCTGCTGTAGCCGTTAACGGAATCGTGCAGATTGCTAATAACGCTAATAAATATTTCATATTTTTTCCTTTAAAATCAAATATCAATATAAAAGCAGAGATGTCTGCCATCTATTGTAAAAAATTAATGTTGTATTACTTTTTGCTCGGTACTTTTTCAGTTAACAAGTAGGCAATATAGTTAGCTTTCTCTTGTGATGAGCAATCACTGCCTACGACTTCATTACAATGTTTAGTAAAATTTTTCTCTACATCACGCGTTGATTGGAAACGCTTTTTATTGGTATGTGGTGATAATGGTTTAATCAATTTACCTGTCACAATGTGTTTGCCAGCATCGGCTGGATTTGCGGTATGGCATGATGCGCATGCAATCGCTTTGCCTGGTGTGTTTACATCCCCTTTAAATTGAATCACCTCACGATTGAAAAATGCCTTACCCTCTTCCGCAGATGGGCCTGCATAGGCTGGGTCAGCCGTTTTGGCTACAGTTGCATATTTATCTGCTATTTTTTGTGCAGTGGATACATCAGCAGATGCACTAACAGAAAACATGCCTAATAGCGCAGCTAGCAAGTAATGACTTGATTTCATAGAATGACTTAACTTCATGAGTGCTCCTTGATTTTAAAATATGATTAATTGGTAATGTTGCCAATAAACTGACCAAAAGCGCGGCTTTGTGAGCCTGTGGGAATTGAGCTTATTTTCTTGTTGGTTTTTGCGTCAATGACAGAGACTGCGTTATCCATCCAACTTGCGACATATACACGACTACTTTTTGCATCAAAAGCAATGCCTTCAGGAAAACCATCAACTGAGATGGTCGCGATGACTTTTTTTGCCACTGTATCAATCACGGAAACGGTGTCGGCACCAGTATTAGTGACATAAGCTCGGGTGCCATCTGCATTAGTCGTCACGCAATAGGGGTGCTCGCCTACTGATATGGTTGCAATGACGATGTCTTTTCTTGTATCAATCATGCTGACTGAGTTACTCTCAACATTGACGACATAAAGCGTTTTTCCATCACCGCCGAGTGCAACGCCAAATGGATGTTTACCCACTGAAATTTTATTCACAAGCTTTTGACTACGGATATCAATCACACCGACATCATCACTATCACGGTTTGCAACATATAAGGTTGCACCCTCGCGGCTGACGACCATGCCTGATGGCGCTTTGCCTATTGCAACAGCGCCTGTTTGATTAAGCGTGGTTGTGTCAAATACAAGTACCTGATCATGAAACCAATCTGCAACAAAAAGTTGGCTGCCACTTTTACTTAAGGTAATACCAACAGGGGCTATCTTAAGTTTTATTTCGCTCATCACTGCATTGGTTTTCATGTTAATGACTGAAATAGATCGACTTTCAACATTTGACACATAAAGCTTGTGATCAATATCATCAATCGCCACCCCAACTGGGGCTTTAGCTGTCACGATTGTTGAAATTACCTGATTAGTCATCAGTGAGATGACAGACACTGAATTTTCGCCCTGATTAGTAATATAAGCACGAGGTTCAGCATCTGCCGTATTCATGACACATAAAAAAAGACCGCCGGTGATCACTGGCAAGCTTTTGATTAACACCCTAAAGATTGGCATGAATTCAATTACCAATCAGCTCTTGATGGGTCACCGCGATAGATAGAGCGCAAGAATGTCACGATTCTCCACACTTCATCATCTGTTTTGATAATGCCGCCGAAAGCTGGCATTGGGCCAACAACGTTTTCACGGCCTTTGCGTGTTTTACCTGTTTGTTTCATATACTCATCACTACCTAATGCAATGAGGCGGAACAAGGTATCATCATCACTACCATATACCCAAGTTTCGTTGGAGATTGGTGGGCACATACCACCGCCACCCGTGCCGCCGTGGCAGCCATTACAGCTGTTGCCCATGTAGCGCTTTTGCCCCCATTTCACCATGTCAGCATTATCTTTGTATGGGTTTTTTAACTCACCAATCGGGGTGATCTTCACGCGCTCTAATGGTGTCATTGCATCTGCTGGTGGAGGTGGTGCATCACCTAATTTTTTCTTCTGCTGAGGAATCGCAAAGCCATCAGCACCAATCGCCTGTTCGGCCGCTACTTGCTCATCTGCGGCTTTGGCAGTAGCAGATAACAGGCCAAAACTGAGGGACAGAATCAACAATAAATGATGCAACTTCATATACTACCTTTCAAAAAATAATCTACTTCAAAATGTTATTGCGACTAACATGCCATTTAACGATGAATAGCTAACTTTCATTCACGGACTAAATCCTAATAAGCATTGGGATTTAGTCCTTACACCTCATCACTAAGGGTTAAATTGATTTTTCTAACTGCACGATGGCTTTATCCGCATCGTTTTCCTTGGCAAGCATGAGTGCTGTTTTTCCGTGGCCATCTTTCAGCTTAGGATTAGCACCTGCTTTTAATAGTAATGACACAATCATGTCGTGATTAGAAAATGCTGCAATCATCAGTGGTGTTAATCCACCTGTATTTTTAGCATTTGGGTTAGCTTTATATTGCAATAAGGTTTGTGCCATTTGCTGATTGCCTTTTTTTACAGCCAGCATCAATGCATTGTACTTAGCCGCACCCATTGCAAAGTCTGGTTTTGCGCCGTTGTCTAACATAGCGACTGCTGCATTGGCTTTGTTATTCATCACAGCCATGGCTAATGCGGTCATGTCATCACTATTCACTAAGTTGTAGTTAGCTTTATATTGCCCCATTAAGCGAAATATTTTTGGCTCGTTTGAACGCACCGCATGCATGGCTGCGGTCCAACCATCATGATCTTGTGCGTTTGGATCTGCGCCATAAGCAAGTAAACCACTGATTAAACTAACATCTCCGCTTGCTACTGCGACTATTAGAGGTGTCTTACCTTCATCATCTCTAGCATTTACTTTTGCACCACGCTTTAACAAATACTCAACCCTTGTCGCATCACGTGCAATTGTGGCGTTATGTAGCTCTTTATCTAAGGTAGAACCCTGCTTTAACGCTTCATCTATCAATGCTGGTAATGTTGAAATGTCAGAACTTTTAGGCACATAAGCTTTTCTTACCAATGCCTGATATGGACCATGAGATGGAATATCACCTGAAATGACACATTCATTACATTCGACTAACGGCACACCGTATTCATCAAATATCTGCTTGATTTTATCTTTCTCTTTGAGCATCACTGCTTCAATTTGCGCTTTTAAATCTTTAGCGTTTTTACGCATACCAATCGCTAGGGGAAACTCCATAGGTGTTTTATCTTCTAGACGATTGAGCGGTAAAATTGTGACTGGCTCTTTTCTAATGGTTCTGTACCAACCAGCCATCGGCCCCCATATAGCAGCAACATCAAATTGACCATCGAGCATTAACTGCACATCCATATGCGGCTGCCTTTCTGGTCTTAAATCAGCATCATGCGCAATGGTGCGCACTATTGTGTTTGCACGATTCATACCATTCTCTTGTAGCACGGTACGAATTGCAGAGTGTTGAAATACGCCCACTTTGTAATCATTTAATAACTTAGGGTCTGATAGGTCTTTTATATCGATGCCTTTGTCGTTTCTGTAAGCCAACACAAAGGTACTTTTATAAAGCGGTTTAGTGGTTAGCATGCGCTCATCGTCTGGCGTCATATCCATCAGAACATCACACTCGTTATTATCAAAAGTTTGGCGAGTTAACCCCCTATTTAAGTAAGGTCGATAAAAGTAAGTCACACTTTTACCCATACCCTCTGCAATCACTTTGGCAATTTTGTTAGAAAAACCTTCTCCCTTATCGTTTGACATGGGCATATTACCTGGGTCTGCACATACTCTTAAAATGCTGTCATTGTTAGCAAATACTGTAGAGCTTGATGCCATTCCAAGCGTTAACAACGTAATGATTGGGATGACTTTTTTAGGCGCTAAATGCTTTAACATTGCTTGATAACCTCTAAAATAAAATGGTATTGGAAGATATTGCTAAAATTTTGACGATGATATTGGTGATAAATACACTTGTCTGCGCAAGCTGGTTTGTAATGAACGTATCGTTATATTCATTACAAACAAACCTAAGAAACATTTGATCAATGAAAAAATCAGCAGGCAATGCTTAAGCACCACCTACTGATTTATTTAGATCAACTTCTGTTTAACTAACCATTAATCAACACGGAAAGTGAACAATGTGCCGCCTTGAGGAATCTTATCAAGACCAGTTGCTTTAGCCATTGCTGTTGCACCAATTGCACCGTACTTGTCATCCATATCTAGGCCAGCAGTGACAGGTAAACCAATCCAGCCACCAATACCTGTCCATACAGACACATATTGTTTGCCTTTTACTTTGTAAGTGATTGGGTTGCCGATAATGCCTGATGCCAATTTACGTTGCCATAACACTTTGCCTGTTTTACGATCAACAGCACGGAAATCACCGCCTAATGAACCGTAGAATGCTAAGCCACCATCAGTCACTAACACACCACTCCAGTTTGGATATGGATCTGATACTTCCCAGATTGTTTTACCAGTCACGACGTCGAATTTTTTCAACTTACCAGTCACACCTGGTTTTTCTGGGTACATATACACGTTAGCAAATACATAAACAGTACCTTGTTGTGTATGCGTACGTTCTTGTGGTTCATCTTCCATACACCAGTTATTTGTTGGCACATAGAACAAGTTTGGTTCTTTTGGATCAACTGCTGCTGGTTGCTGATCTTTACCACCCATTGCAGATGGACAAGCTTGTGTATTTACATCACGATCAAATGGTGAGTGCTCTTTAACTTTAACGGGACGACCTGATTTCAAGTCAACTTTTTCAGCCCAGTTTACAGTCACAAATTTATGAGCACGTAACAATGTACCGTCTTTACGATCTAACACATACGCAAAACCATTACGGTCGAAGTTCACTAAAGCATCATGTTTTTTACCATCAACAACCAAGTTGTCTACCAAGATGTTTTCGTTTACACCGTCATAATCCCATTGGTCAAATGGTGTTTTTTGGTATGCCCAAACCATTTCACCAGTGTCTACCTTACGCGCCATAATAGTCATAGACCATTTATTGTCGTATTTACCTACATTGGTTTTTGGATCAGGTGTGTTACATTTTTCATGCGTTAAGTTTGCACCTGTTTCACCGCAGCGGTAAGCTGGAGACCAGTGACCTGGATTACCTGTACCTGCGTACATAATGCGTAATTTTGGATCATAGCTAAACCATGCCCAAGGTGCACCGCCACCAATTTTCCACTCATCGCCTGGGTAAGTTAAACCAGTGTTTTGGCCATATAAACCATAATGTGGATTCGCTTTATTGGTTTCTGGTGTCATACATAGGTCTTTATCTGAACCTGTGCTGTGACATTTCCACACTTCTTTACCTGTTTTTAGATCATAGGCAACAGTACGACCGCGCGCAGCAAACTCATCACCGCCAAAACCAGCAATCACTAAACCTTCAGCCACCATTGCAGGGCCTGAGTGTGTTTCACCTTTTTCTGGAAAAGCATGCTTAGTGACCCAAATTTCTTTACCTGTGGCAGCATCCAGTGCAATCAGAAAACCATCTAACGTATGAAATACAACTTTACCATCAGCGTAGTTCAAACCACGGTTGATCGTATCGCAACATGCACGTGGCACAGCTGATTCATCACGGTCAGTTTTTTTGGTGTAGTTCCAAATTTGTTTTGGATGATCAGGATCAGATAAATCTAGCGCTTGCACAATATTTGGCCAACCTGAAACCATATACATCATGGTTTTACCATTATGCTCAACAACGACTGGCTGACCTTCATGACCACGTAATGTGCCTGAAGATTGTGACCAAATCATTTGTAGGTCTTTTACGTTTTTAGTATTGATATCTTTTAACTGGCTATGACGATGCAAAGCTAAGTTTTGGCCTGGTGCCGCCCACATATTGTGATCTTTACTGCGTTTGATGATTTCCTCATTCGCAGACGCCTGACCTACCATCCCTATAAATGCCAAAGCACCTAAAGCTAGTAAACCTGAGCGTAATGTAAAGTTTGGTTGTTTCATACATCCCCCATTGATTCGGTTATTAGGAACTACTGCATACCCAACGTGTTACATCTAGTTACATGTTGATTACGTGTTAGCACTATAGGCAAAGTTGCATTGCACTACATGAGAAGAGTTCCTGCGTATGGTCGGGATAAAATCCTGCGTGGATCGGGAGATTAAAATAAAAAAAGCCATCGTTAGATGGCCTTAATATGGAGACTATAAAGATATTAATTATTTTAATTTCAATGGGTTAGCCTCTGATATTATGATGGGACTAGCTTTAACCCATTGAGAAGCAAGCAACTTACCTTGTGCAATTTGCTCTGGCGTCGCGACCTTCAGTAACGCATCACGCTCTTGAACTGCCGCGCCATGTCCATCACGCCCTGCAACATCAAACAAGGCATATGAAAGTGCATTATTCTTTATGACGCCACGGCCATCTCTATACATTTGTGCAAGGGCATATTGCGCTTTCATGTGGCCCTGCTCTGCGGATTTTTGGGTCCATTTAGCCGCTTCTTTTTCACTTTTAGGTACACCCCGTCCTTCAGCGCATATCTGTCCATAAACCAACTGGGCTTTAAAGTGATTTTGTTCAGCCGCATTGCGATACCACTTTGCTGCTACCTTATCATCCTGCTTTACGCCCCGACCTATGGTATAGATTCTACCCAAGGCAAATTGGGAAAGTACATGTCCTTTTTCAGCCGCTTTGTTAAACCATGCAGCAGACTTCTCATCACTTCTTGCAACTCCCTGTCCCTGTGCGTACATCACACCCAAGTTATACTGAGAGTCTAAGTCACCTTGCAACGCAGCTTTTTCATACCAAAGCGCTGCATCTACGTAACTTTGCTTCACTCCCTGACCTTCGTCATACATCATGCCTACAATGTGTTGCGACTTAACATCACCATTTTTAGCTAATGGTAAAAACTCTTGCATCGCTTTAGTGTAATCATGGCTTAGCATCGCAGCCTTACCTTCATCAAACCCAGCAAAGGTAAGATGACTAGACAATAAAAACAGCAATGTCAGAGGTAATTTCCGCAACGAAAAAGATTGATTCATGTAACGTCCTTATACAAAATTAGGGTAACTGCCGAAAATTAATCGGTAAAACTTGTGATGGTGGTGGTAACTCAAGGGATCAATCTAAAAATATCTTAGCTTAACTCTCTATCACGCCATGACGCATTGCCAATCTGACCAACTCTACTGGACTAGATATTCCGAGCTTTTGCTTTAATAAGGTTTGATAGTTCGCCACTGTTTTTTGGCTAATTTTGAGCGTTAACGCGATATCTTCAACATTGCTACCTTCTGCTAGCATCCGAAAAACCTCAAATTCTCTAGCAGATAAGCGCTGTGTAGGATCTTCGCCACCAGACATTGTTTGTAATACGATATTTTGTGCAACTGACGGACTTAGGTAACCTCTACCAGCAAAAGCCTCTTTAACTGCACGGACCAAATCATCAGCTGCGCCAGACTTTGCAACATAACAACGCGCACCAGCAGATAATGCCTGTGATGCAAATGCAGCGTTCTCATGCATCGAAAAAATAACAATTCGTGCTGATGGGTAACGCGTCAGAATTCTTCTTAACGACTCTAGCCCACCCATCCCTGGCATCGACATGTCCATCACTAAAACATCCGGCAAATGCTCACCATAAAACTGATATGCCTGCTCCCCACTATCTGCCTCTGCAATGACTTGCATACCTGTGTTTTGCTCTAACAAACGTCTCAAGCCAGAACGCACCACGGCATGATCGTCAACTAGCACAATACGAATACCAATACTCATTGAATCACTTTCTTTTTAAATGGCAGGCTTGCTTGAATTTGCACGCCAAAACCAACACGGCTGTTCAGTTCAAAATGACCACCCAACCCTTGCACGCGCTCTCGCATACCAGCAACCCCAAATCCAGATGAAACTAATCTAGGATCGAACCCCTTACCATTATCTTCAACACTCAATATCAGTTCATCAGACTTTCGGTGGAGAGTAACAATCACTTTATTAGCATCTGAATGTCGCGCAATATTCGTTAAACACTCTTGAACAATACGATATATAGCAATTGCTACTGTTTCATCCACACCCACAAAATCACCTAAGAGTGACACATCGGCAGTGACACTGCTGTTTCTTTGTAGCCACGTATCAATTAAATCTTGCAAGGCGGCTTTAAGCCCAAGTTCGTCTAAGCTACCAGGCCTTAAGCGTTGCAACATGCCGTGGACGATATTCATCATTTGCCTTGCTACCACATCAATGGCTTTAGCACTCTCACGTGCGTCAGCAATCGTTTTGGCATGTAAAATTGTAGAGGCATCAATATGAATAGCGGTTAAATGCTGCCCAACTTCATCATGCAAATCGCGAGCGAGGCTTTTTCGCTCATCCTCTTGCAAGCTAATCATTTGTTGGGTTAATTGATGGTTACTTTTAATGCTATTTTGTAACGTTTCTGCCATTGCGTTAAATTTACTACTGATACCTGTCAATTCAGGTAATGTAAAACTTGGTAAGCGTGAATCTAAGTTACCTTGTTCTAATTCTGACAAAGCAACTAGGACACGATTAACTGGGCGAAGCGCTCGCCCAACTGCCCAATAAATCATTGCGTTTACTACGACGAAAAAGATGGACACCAATACCAATATCCCTAGTATGTCACTCCAGATTTCTGCAATCTCATAAGATGGGTCAGGCGTAACAACTAACTCACCTAATATTCTTCCATTAGCAAATATTTGTCTTTTAATGGGAGGCATCGTCTCAGAAACGGCATCCATTGCGTTTAAAAACCATGGGGGGGCAGGCCACTCATCTACTTTAGCTACAGGGCGATTACTATCTCTAAGGTTCCCTCTGGCATCAAAAAAGTCAATGCGCAAATGACGCACATTCTCAAGACTCTGCAATCTAAATATTGATGCCCTGTTAGGATTAACGCCGTTTAACCACACATAATCTGAGGTGTAGTGCAGAATCTCAGCATCTAATAGGTGCAGTGCTAACAATGCTGTTGACTCCACCTCCGCACGTACATCGTCACGTGCGTTGCGAATCATCAACAATGCACCAATCAACATGACTAACAATAGCAATGCTGTAATGATTAGATTAAGTCTGAGTTTAAGATTCATATGAGTTGAAGATTAAGTTACCGATGCATTTTAATGAGATTTTCAAAAACAGATACAGGAGAAACTCCCGAACTATAAAAAAAAGCCACGTAGTTTTGGCTACATGGCTTAAAAGGTACTTATCTAGCTAATTTGGAGATTAACTGGACGTCAGTTTAGCAACTCCGAAATAATTACCCTAGGGAGTAATACCACTTTAAACTTGGGATTTTATCCCTTTGTAATCAACTCATTCGCCACCTATTAAGATCATCGACAAAGCTAACTAAGCGTATCAAGCTACAGAGCTGTAGCTTTTAAAATGATAAAAAATACTACGTCTCTGAAATTAGCCACTGCTGGTATAGGAATAATCTAAAATTCAACTAGCACATTGCTCATTTTATTATTTTTATGTATTTATCTCCTTATTATTAATCTTCTTATCAATACATTTTGTAAACATAGGGATTTTTTCCTATATGTCAGCGTGAATATGTTCATCTATTTGCATGTATTTTTAGCTGGATAATTCAACCTCTCATGTAAATCCGAGGTTTATTATTATGATGTTTAAGAAGAAAGTATTAGCTTCCTTAATTCCGCTTGTATTTATACAACCAGTTTACGCAAATGAAAGTAAAGAGGAGATTAAGTTAGATAAAGTGGAAGTGACAGGAATTTTGCCTGAAAAATTGGAGTCAGTGCCCGGTTCTTTCGATATTGTTACCGAAAAAGAGTTAGAAGCTAGCCGCCCTTTCTCAATTAAAGAAGCATTAGGTAATGTACCTGGTGTGAATGTAGTACAAAATGAAGACCCGTTGGGTTTAGCACAAAACATCGGTATCCGCGGTATGGATCCTCGCCGTACGTCACGCACACTCTTACTTGAAGACGGAATGCCGTTATTCTTAGCCCCTTATGGTGACCCTTCTTCACACTATATACCTATGCTTGAACGTGTTGGTCGTATTGAAGTCGTTAAAGGCTCAGGCCAAGTGCTTTATGGCCCACAAACAGTAGGTGGCATGATTAATTTTGTTAGCAAACCAGTACCAAAAGATGGTTTTGCAGGTAGCGTATCTGCGGTAGGTGGTAATAACGACTTTTATGGCTTACATGCCAATGTTGGTTACGGTACTGACCTAGGTGGATTCATGGTCGACGCCATTAAAAAAGAAGGCGATGGTATTCGTGAGAATCACGAGTTTGATGTAGAAGAATATACATTGAAAGGTCAACTAAACATCACAGACCGTCAAACCTTGATTGCTAAAGTGGGTTACTACAAAGAAGACTCAAATGTATCTGAAACTGGCCTAGGTGAAGTAGACTACATCAACGATAAGTTTCAGGCACCGTCTGGCAAGAATGACTTTTTTGAGCATGAGCGTAAATCTGCACAGTTACAGCATATTTTCCAAATTGATGACAAAATGAAGTTATCGACCCAAGCCTACTATGCTGATTCATATCGTACTTCGTTCCGTCAAACAGATGCGCCTGGTGGCTACGATGAAGCAAACAATGCGACTGGTATTACTGTTTTAGAAAGATGTGACACACCTGGTGTGCCATTTACTGAAGCGCAGGCGAATGCATGTGGTGGCCGCCATCGTCCAAGAAGCTATAACTACTGGGGCATTGAGCCACGTTTAGACGTAAGCCATAATCTGTTTGGTGTCGAGAGTGATGCAGTACTTGGCTTCCGCTACCATGAAGAGGATATCAGACGAGAACAATACCGTGGGGATACAGCAGACTTTCAAAGCCTCTCTTTTGCTAAAGCTAACTCATTATCCCGTGAAGATATTGGGATCAAGGTTGAAGCTAAATCTTATTATGCCCAAAACACGTTTCACGTAAACGACTGGGCTATCACACCCGGTTTGCGAGTTGAGGACATCCAAATTAAAACGGACATTCGTCGCGCAGGCAATGCTGTGCAAAATAATCCTGAATCAAACTCAACCAATAACCAAACAGAAGTATTGCCGGGATTTGGTGTCGCTTGGAATGGAATTGCCAACACCACACTCTTTGGTGGCGTGCATAAAGGCTTTGCACCACCTCGTCCAGACAGAGATTTACGTGTAACTGGTGCAAACACTGCCGTAGTAGATAAAACAAAACCTGAAACCAGCACTAACTGGGAACTTGGCGTGCGTTCTAACTATTTCAAAGGGGTAAATTTTTCATCGACACTATTCCATACTAAGTTTGATGATATCGTCGTCAACAATGGTGCTGGTAACTTCGTGAATGGAGGCGAGTCAGCCATGTCTGGTTTGGAAGTGGGTGGACGTATCGACTTTGGTACGATTTATAACACCTCGCATAATATTTATGTGTTGGGTTCATATACCAATACGTTCACAGCGGAATTTAAGAAAGATGGTCAGGTGGCAAGTAGCGGTATTCAAAGTGGTTCACGTTTACCCTATGCACCTCGTCATTTAGCTTCTGTGAGTTTAGGCTACCAACATTCTGTTGGTCTTGACGCGCGTGTTGGCGTGACATACATCAGCCAGCAAGAAGTTGATGCGTTTGCTAGAGCACTTGGTCCAGTGGATGCAGCGCTCTCTGGTCTCGCCGGCAATATTCCTGCATACACATTGCTCAATGCATCAGTGAACTTTAAACCAGTAGGTTCTAAAGTGACGTATTTCGCAAGTGGTCATAACTTGGCAGACCGTGAGTATTTGGCAAGCCGTGTTGATGGTATGTCTGTAGGCCGTGGGCGTCAGGTGTTTGGTGGCATTCGTTACGATTTCTAGTACAAAATGATTATTTAGAAATATAGTCGTTATTACTTAGTTAGAAGCCAAAAGAAAGCCACATCTTTTTTAAGATGTGGCTTTTTAGTTTATCAAAGATCTACAACTGTTGATTAATATTGCTTGTAAATATACCCATACTCACCATTAAAGCTATTTTTTAGGTAAGTTCATAAGAAAACTATTTACTCAACATATACTTCAGCTGCCCCCACCAAGAATCCAGCCCTTTTGTTGATTCTTTAGGGGTTTTCACTTTTTTGGCATAGGCTTTTCTAAACCAACTAATGCGGCTTTAACGTAAGCGTTGACGGCATTTAATGCAGATTCATCATCCAAACCTTTTGGCGGCTCGTTCGTTGTGTCAGCACGATAATAACGTGCCACCCACACTACTTTAGAACTGGTGCCATCTGCAGTAACTTTAAGACGGCCTGTCAATGAACTAACAGGTAGTGCTTTAATATCAATATCTCCTAGGCGATATGAAATACTCATTTCGCTAGGTAATATTTCATCAATTTCTTCGTTAATCTTGCTACCGTTTTTTAGTACTAATGTACGCTTAAGTGGAGTTATTGACTCACATCCAACGACATCAGGATGCCAATCTTTAATCGCACATGGTTCACTTAATAGTTTCCAAACCACATCAGGTGCTGCGCCAATCAGCGCAGACTGATCAGTTTTTTGTGGGGTTGGTCCGTGTGCAATCGCTGGTGTTGCAACGGCCATCAATATCAGTGCGTATATTTTCTTCATTTTCTCTTTCTCTTAATCACACGTTGAAATAATTGGTTTAAAAAGGTAGCTGGTATAAAAAATAAAATAATCAGGCACATCGCTGGTATAGCAAACCATGGACGTAAATCAGTATCAGCCATGCGCCATACCGATGTTTTTCTGCTAGAAAATGCATCGTTCAGTTGATTAACCTCTTGGAGATTTAGGTAGTTAAGCCTTGTTTCGTTTGCCAATTTTTTTAAACTAGCCTGATCTTGTCCAGAAAGATTGGCATGATTAATTTCTGTAGGGGCACTGCCATGAGGTGCATTTCTTCCATGCATTCCATCTGCTTGCTGTTGTTCCATTTCCAATGCTGATTGCACTCTTGCCATGCCAAAAGTTGCATATCGTTGCACGTCATCTAACTCCCAATAGCCAGTAATGTTGTCTTTGTCATCTAATTTAGGAATTAAACTTGGCTTTAATCCACCAACCCCTACGATTAAACCTTTTACCTGCCCGGCTTTACCTTCAAACTTAGGCATATAGTCAGGGTTTCCTGGTGGAGCCTGATGACCGTCAGTGATGAATGCAATATTCATTTGGTCATCAATTTTTGCAGTTTTTGCAATTCCATCAAATAAGCCATGGCTAATAAAAGAGTCTGCAGCCCAAGCCATACGCCAATCGACACGTGAGACAGTTTCATCTATTGCACTAAAGTGTGTACAGACTTCTAATGGATGTGTAATCGTGGTTGTGTTTCGCTCTGTAAATAAGCCTAACGCGACCCGAGAACCACATGGTAATGCCCGCAATGACTCACGAATACTTGCTTTAGAAAACGCTAGGCGGCTTATCGAGCGCTCATTTATATTCATGTCACGCACATTCATGCTTTGTGTAATATCAATGACAATCAACCAGTCATAGACGCGTTTAGGTAGCTTCATGTGTGGCTGAAATAAGCAAATCATCAACAAAATGATTGCCAGCAATAATGCTTTACCACGTGTATCTAGCTTACGCCACCAACTTATCATGGCATACCACGTGGGAACCCAGGAATTGATGGCCAACCATCGGGAGGAACGCCCATGTCTTTTTCTTCCTCATCTTCTTTAGATGCTTTTCTACCCTGACTCTCTATAATGGGTGCTAGTCTAAGCACTAGCTCATAGTTGTACTTAGCATCCATCCATTCTGGTTTAAGGCGTAATGCGTCACGGTAACTCTCCTTTGCCAACGATAATAGTGGCATGGCTTTATCCCATGCTTCTAGCCCATGCTCATCGAGTAGACTAAGGGCTTGTTTTAAATAAATATTAGCGCTGTTGTAATGTGCTGATTGTGCAATGCTCGCATCTTTTGAGTTTGTAATACTGGCATATAAAGCTAACGATTTTTGGTCGTTTGCTTTTCGTTTCCATAGATAGGCATCTGCAAAAACAGCCTCATGTTGCGTGCTGTTATGTAGTCGATTGCTATTGAGGTTATCGTTATAGCGATTAGCTAAATAAAGACCTCTAGCACTCATCACGAGTGTTATCACAGATGCAATTAATACAACCATCATCAATGGCCTAATATTTAGGCGGCGCGCCATTGCTTAACCTCCGTTAAATGTAATGCAAACAAACCAAAGCCACACAACAGTGCTAGTAGATAAAACACACTAGATAAATTGTGCCTAGGGGCCGTCTCAAAATAGCGTACAGGTTGGTTTTTTAAACGCGCAATATCTGCGATGGCGGTCTCAACAGCGCTAGGGCTTTCAGCCTCATAAGCTTTGTATGGCACCCCTAATGTGCTAAAAAATTGATGTAAGTGATACTCTGGATAAGCGTCCTCACGCCCCTCTTCTGGTGGCGCAGATATGCTGGCACCATTGGCTGACCGCATAAAAATCCAGTAAAGTGAGGCGTGTTGCCTAATAAACATCGCGCGTAGCATATCTTGCGTTTTTCTATCTAAATGTGCACCGCCATCAGAGACTAATAAAACAACGCGGGAACCTGTCATAGGTTTTCCTTCAAAATAATCCAGCGCTAATCCCAACCCTCGCGCAATCGCAGTAAACCCCATCCCACCAGCGTCAGTTGCCTTTAAGGCAGACTTCACAGCCTCTCTGTCCCCACCTAACGGTGCGACTAAAATGGGTGATGTGCTAAACGTCACCATGCCGATTAAATCTTCATGGCCTTTATCTACAAATGTTTGTAATACACGTCGCGCCGCAGCCATTTTAGAGACACTACCTTCTGCTGGTTTATCTGCAAAGTCATCATTCATACTCGCGCTTCTATCAAGCACCATCATGATGTGAGCGCCACGACCGACCCTTTCAACCACTGGTTCGCCCCAGTAAATGCCAGCAAGAGCAAGTACCATAAACATGATGAGTAGCGACCCGAGCAAACGCCATACGCGCTCTACCCAAATTGAAAGCGTATCTTTAGGTAGGCTCAGCATAGATGGATGTGGGAATGACTCATGTCCGCGTACAAACCAAGGGAATAATCCCAAAAAAAGCAGCATCAGCAGCCAAGGATACTCAATACCTGAATGATGAAAAAAATCGCTCATTTAAACAATAATCATATATTTTAAGATTTAGATAGACTCTAAACGCATCAGTTGATGACTCAATTTTTTGAGTTGTATCAGACTTAACTTTGGCTGTTCTCCTGCAAAGAATGCAAGCTCAGAAACCAAATAAAAACGCTCAATATCTTGCTGCTTAGGTAGTAACCATGCGCAATGTTGATAAAGTTGTGACAAACGCTCTATCGTTAATGTGAATTCTGCACTGGCATCAAAAGCGTTACGCAAAATCCCCATTGCTTTAAAGGTATTTGCAATCTCAGGGCTGTTAGCTTTACTCAATCTTTTAATATCACGGTAAGCTCGTCTAAATGGCTGAGCCTTGCTCACTCGCAAATGAAACCAATCAAAGTGCCAAATAAAATAGACGAGTGTCAATAAAAACGTAAATGAGGATAGCCACAGCATTGCTACATAGATTGATATATTGCGTAGTTTAGGTTTAATATCCGCACGTAGCGCCATCGTTTCTTTATTCATCTGCGAAGGTAATACAGATGAAACCAACACTTGCGCTGGTTGAATATCAATCGCTATAGCTCGTTTCTTTTGTTTGAACTGTAAATGCAATGGTCTTAAAGCGTAGTATCTTGCCTCCTGCATCACTCTAAATACCTGCCATTGCAAAGTCACGAGGTGACGAGTCTTGTTACCAAAATCGGTTTGTTTCCAATCTGCATGCCGTAACTCTATATTGGCAGCCCCCTTACCTATGGCTGGTATTGATGTTTCATCTAAGCGATACCCTTTCGGTGTAATCACTTCAACGGTCTGATGCGCAATATCACCAACACGGTAGCCAAGTTCCTCAACGTTGGACTTCACTAAAACCGCACGATCTTGAAGAGCTACATTGATGACTTTATTTTGCGCATCTGAAGCATAAGCGAATGAAGTGATTAAAATAAAAAGTGAGCCATATAAAGGCATACAAGCGTTCGACATTGTTAATTAGCCTCCAACATATGACGTGTCAAAGCTTCTACATCAAAGTGATCTTCAATAAAAAATGGCATGCGTGTCCCAGCCAATAAACAGCTAGAAATAACCTCTGCACGTCGGCTTGCATAAGATTCCTTAATTCGCTTCACCAAGCTTGGCCTAAGGAATAACGACTGATAATTACCTGTCTCTAAGTCACGCATGCGTGCCCACCCCCAGTTAGGAATATCACGATACTCTGCGCTATCCCATAGCACGATTGGCACAACATCATGTGGTGATAGTGAGACTAATGTCTCTTTTAGTAAGCGCTCATCTAAATGAAAGTCTGAAATTAAAAAAACTAAAGACCGTTTTTTCCTAAGTTGTTTCACTGCGTGAGGCAGAGCACTGGCGCCTACTTGGGCTAAACTACTTATGTTGATTAGTTTTTCATAGACCTCGTCTGCAATGCCACGTCGATACGAAGGCGCTTCAAACAAATCACCTCTCATCTCATCATCACAAGCAACCATGCCAAATGCATCTCCATTGCGTTGTGCAGACCATGCAATGGATGCTGTGATATCAGCCATCAACTGAGTTTTATTGGAATTGCCAGAAAACCGTATGGACGCAGACAAATCAAGTATGGCATACACCGCAATCGCACCACGCTCATAGTAAGCACGCACCATCAGTTGCTGAGGAAATGTGCGTAAACTTGCACGTAAATCAATGCGCCTTGGATTAGTATTTTCTAAAAATGGTACATACCCACGAAAATCAGCACTTCCACCAGACGTGCGTGTAGCATGGCTACCTGGCTGTACGCTTCTAGAGCGCCACCCTAGCCGATAGTAAAATTCACTGGATAAAAAACGACTCAATTGAATGATGAAACCGATTGATGAATAAAAAATACTTAAGGGGCAGATACTTGATCTAACACGCAATTAAGTAAGCGTGGCGCAATACTTTCACGGCGTAACTCATAAGCTGGCGTGAAAAATATACGATGTGCTACCGTTTCATAAAACACCGCTCTAATATCATCAGGTGTTAGATAGTCTCTCCCTTCTAACCATGCTCTGCACCTCGCAGCACGCATCAGCATCGCCATTCCTCTGGGGCTAGCACCTCCAGCCACTAATCTAGAGACATCAACATCTTCTAGCACGACACCGAACTCACTTGGCGCGCGTAATGCACGCCACAAGTTAACGGCATAATCCTGCAAAGCTAACTCCGCACGAACGCTAGACTGAATTGCATCAGACACCTCATTAAGTGCAGCATATGGCACTAACCCAGCAGGTAAGCTATCAATCAAAACATCTACATTGTGAAAACGTGCGTTAAACATCAACTCACGCTGTAAGTCTCTATCATTCGGCGCTTCAACTGAGATTTCCATAAAGAAGCGATCTCTTGCAGCGGCAGGCAGCTCAAATGTTTCTTCTCGCTCTAAGCGATTTCTATCGGCAAATACAGTGAGATGAGGAAATGAGTATTCACGATTAAATGCCTGCGTGCTACGCTCAGCCATTAAGCGCAATAACAAGCTATGCGCTTGTGGCCTAGCACGGTTAATTTCGTTAAAGAAAAATACAGCTAAATTCTCTTCATGCTGCAATAAAGGACCTGGCGCAACTGCTGGCTGCCCCTTTTCATCAAGATACGCATGATATAAAAAGTCACTAGGCATTAAATCAATAGCGCCTTCAATCCGCTCATACTCGCCACCAAGCAAATGCGCCGCCGCGCGTAATAAAGTTGTTTTACCGACACCAACATCCCCCTCTAGCAATACATGACCACGGGAAAATATACTAATCGTCAACGCTCTAACTTGTTTATCTAATCCGAGCACAACGCTATTAAGTGACTGTTCAAATTGAATCGCGCGCTCACGCCACTCTGGTAAATTAATATGATTGTTAAGCATCATGTTGATTGAATATCGCTCTAAAGTTAAATAATGCTATGAATAAATGCAAAGGTGATTTCGGTAGCTTCTATCATTGGTATGTTTGCTCAGGCTCTACTGAAATAACCCTCAAAAAAGCCGATGCCATAAGACATCGGCCCGCAATCAATATTGATTAATCTACATCGTAATCAAATTTACCAGTGGCTTTTGCATTAGCAATCCGTTTGGCATTGCGTGCATCCATTGCCTGAATAGATGCTTGTTGTTTACCTACTTCTTTAGGGTCATGTTTTGGGTCGTATTTAGAACCAGCGATTTTTTCAGGGTAGCCAGGTTTAGCTTCCCAGCAATTGCCTGGTTCTTTACAGTTATGGCCGTCATATGCAAAAGCTGCGCCTGATGCAACCATTGCACTTGCGATTGCTACTAAAGTCAAAATTCGTTTCATTCAAATCTCCTTGTCATATGGTCGCTGGTGAAATTGCACTATTAACAAAACGCCACCAGTGAGCGTCTTGCTATGTTCATTTAATCTAACTATCAAGATTACTTTCCTGTACAAAATTACTTTTACACTTTAATTTTTCCATCTAAATTATTTTTTCCACTTGGCTTTCTTTGGGTCACCGACATACACACTACGAATCCAACTCATGATTTGAAGAATCTCATCTTGTGAAATCAATCCTTTTTGTGGTCCCATCATGCCTTGCCCGCCGCCATAAATCGTCTCAAAAAAACCTTTGTCATAAGCATTGCCTGGGTATGTCCAATAATCGTCGGCAAGTGCAGGCCCAAGCTTTCCTTCAGCCAAATGTCCATGACACCCTGAACATGCTGTTGAAAACAATGTGTAACCATTTTTAATCACGTTTTCATTCAGGTTATATGGGTTTTTTCCAGTTCTTTTAAACTCCTGAACGGCTGGAGAGTCAGCGCCCTTTCCATCATTAAAGTCTAGTGGTTCTCCAGAAATAGTCCCTCTAAAGTCTAAAACAGGACCTAAGGACTCTGGATTTGGGTGAACTAGCGCTTCTTTTGCTACAGTGCCCTTCTGCTCATCTGACGCAGCAGATTGTGGAGAGGCATTACATGCTGATAAGAAACTTGCCATCACTGCGGCTGTACAGAATGCTGAAATTTGGCTACGTTTAAAAGATAAAACTAACATCTTGACCTCTACATATTTTCTAAATGGTATTAATTAACTGCGAAACTTTGTTAAATAGGCAACAGCGGGATGCCTTCGCGCTTAAGTACTGACTCAATCTCACTGCGTTTTTCGTCTATGGCTTTATTAAGTGCCTGTTGTAATTGCACATCATCCTTACGCACCCCCATCACAATCTCATAGTGCATTTGTACAGATTCACCATTAGATTTTTTTGCATCATCTTTCACCAACTGTACTTTCAAAGGTTCTTTTGATTGCTTCACATAGCGTGCCGCCTCTGGCGCCCACAGCATGGCTGCATGGATATATTTGTTAGACACATCGTTCACAACCTCTTGTGGGTCAACCCTCACATATTTATTACGTGTAGACTGGTATTTTTGCTTCTCTGCAAAATAATCAAACATGTCATCAAATCGATTAATTTGTAGCAACATCACCTTGCCTGGACTATCTGGCATGACACCAATGCGGAAATTTCTCTCTTTCAATAAATCATCGTTCCACGAAGAAATATCAATTTCACGATCTTCTCTAGTAATAAACACGTAACCAGTTTTGTAATAAGGTTTAGTCTTAAGCACGCGTGGATCTGTACTATCTACGCCAAGTACCACATCGCATTTCTTCTTATCTAAGAAAAAACCAACGGCATAGCGCGGATCATCCCAGTACACATAATTCAATTTTTTATTCAATGACTTTGCGATTATTTCTGCAATATCATTCTCAAAACCCTCTTTCTTATCATTAGAAAAAGGCATTTCATTTTTTCCTGCACATACGTTCAAATCATCGGCATACACCTGCACTGCCCACAAACTTAAAACACCAAGTACTAAAGACTTAAAACCAGAACGCAAAAACTTTTTATTTTTCATGCTAAAAAATACTCCTCATGCTAAAAAATTCAGGACACATCCAAATAAACATCATGAAACATAAACTGATAGGTGATACATGAAACTCATTTGGATAAGCCTTGGGTGAGTGCAGGATAGGTATCAACCACCCATCCTGCACTACCTTACTGATTCAGCTAATGACTACTTCAACTAGCGTTTGGGTTTAAAGACTAAACACCATCAAACCGCCACCCATGTTGGTGTGATTTTGTAGCTCTTTGAAAGCACCTACAGCACCAAGGCCAGCACTTGGATCAGTCAAGTCAAACACTAGACCAACACCAGGCCAACCACCTACGCCATACATACTTGCAACGTATTGCTTGCCTTTAAATGCGTAAGTCATAGGAGATCCGATACCACCTGAAGGCATTTTGAATTTCCACAACTCTTTACCGTTGTTTTTATCCAATGCTTTGATATGGCCGTCTAAAGTGTTGTACCAAACTAAGCCACCTTTGGTGTACAAAGTACCACCCCAAGCCGCGAATTTTTCCCACTTAGACCATTTCACTTTACCTGTCACAGTGTCAAAGGCACGTACAGTACCCATCTCTGTTTTAGTCGGTCCACTAGGTCCAGGATACATTGCTAGCGTTGCACCAACAAAGAACTGGCCTGCACGGTATGGCAGCATGAAAGGCTCCCAATCCATACAAATATGATTCAAACCAGCGTACAAGGTACGTGATTCTGGGTCATATGAATCGACACCTTGGTTGTGGAAACCCATCGCTGATGGACAGATGTTAGTGCCTTTATGATCCATACGTGTTGAAAACTCTGGGTCACGCACTGGCAAACCTGTTTTCAAATCAACTTTCTTAAACACGTTAACCGCCGGATCAACTTTGTCAGCTAAAATTAATTTACCTGTATCACGATTGAGTGTGTACATAATGCCGTTACGGTCAATATGCGTAAGAAGCGGTGTCATTTTTCCTTGAACAGGTTGATCAGTCAGCACCATTTGGTTTACACCTGCAAAGTCCCACTCATCATGAGGTGTTTTTTGGTAGCCCCATTTTGCTTCGCCTGTATCTACATCACGCGCCCAAATTGTCATCGTCCACTTATTATCACCAGGGCGCATGGTTTCATTCCAAGGTGCAGGGTTACCTGAACCATAGTAGAACAAATTCAATTTAGGGTCATATGCATACCAACCCCAGTTAGTACCGCCACCAATTTTCCAAGCATCGCCTTCCCATGTTTTGGTACCTAAACCAAATTGACCATAGTGAGGGTTATGTTCATTGAAGTTTTTTGCTAAGCGAATTTCATTATCAGGTCCTGTAGCAAATGCACGCCACTTCAATGCACCAGTTTTCAAATCAACAGCATTCACCGCACCACGAACCCCTAATTCAGCTCCTGAACAACCAATCAACACCGTATCTTTAACGACATAAGGTGCTTGCGTAAATGTCATACCAACTTTAGGATCGCAAAGTTCAACTTTCCAGTTCACCTTACCAGTTTTAGCATCTAAAGCTAACAAGTGACCATCTGCTTGTTTTTTTACGATTTGACCAGCACCATAAGCCACGCCGCGGTCAACAATATCGCAACACATCACGGCTTTAGTAGAGGCGTCTTGTTTTGGCTTATGAGACCAAACAATTTTTCCCGGGTCATTTAAATTAACAGCGAACGTATTATTTGGGAATGCAGAATGGATATACATCATGTCACCAATCACAAGTGGCGCACCTTCATGACCATGCAACACGCCGGTTGAGAACGACCATGCAGCCTTTACATTCTTGACGTTGTTTTTATTAATTTGATCTAGCGTACTATTATGCTGGCTGTTGTATCCACCAGTTTGCGTTGCCCATTGGTTTGGGTCATTCACACGTTTGGTTAAATCCTCATCTGCAAAAGCAGTTTGCACTGCTGCAAGAACAAGTAAACCGCCGATTGCTGCACTAACGCTGACGTTAGCAACTTTGCGTTTCATATTGATCGTCTCCCTATAAATTGGTTAAACCGTATAAATCCGAAGCCATCATGATTATCAATTTGGCGAGGTGCATTATGTGCCCTCGCCATCTTCCAAATAAGATGAAACATTCCCGATGAAAAATGAAATTACTCATTACTGTTACATCTTGTAACTAGTCATTTACTCCATTTCATATCATCGGGAATTATTCCCCTATTCAAGATCCTGTATTTACAGAACAATCACTCACTTATGAAAATCAAAGAATTTTGGAATATACGTAAGCATTCTCAACGTGATGCAGCGGTGATAACCGTTGTGATTTCGCTGATATACATCTTCATATTGTGGATTGACTTGGCAGAAACCCTGACCAATTGGTTTGCACAATACGAAGAAGTACAGCTAGATGAAGTGCCATTTCTACTGTTGCTAATAGCGTTCGGAATGGCATGGTTCTCGAGAAGAAGAATGGTAGAACTCAATAACGAAATTCATTTACGTGTATCAGCAGAAGAAAAAATCATGCAATTACTAGTGCAAAACAAAGCACTCACTAGACATGTATTGAAAATACAAGAAGCCGAACGCCTACATCTTGCTAGAGATTTACATGATGATATTGGCCAATACTTATTAGCGATTCGATTAGACGCCTCTGCATTGAATTTAAGTAAAAAAGATCAAAATCTACATGCATCTACTACCCTTTATGCAAAAAGAATTTTAGCTAATGCGCAGCATATACAAGAGATGACCAGAACACTGATGCGTCGTCTAAGACCAGCACCAACCAGTAGCCAAGACTGCACAGCAGCTATCAGCATATTGATTAAAGAATGGCACGAGCAACAACCTCATATTCAGTTAGATATTAACGTTGAAGCATGCTCATCCTTATTTACAGAACAAATTAACATCACCATTTATAGATTCATTCAAGAAGCACTCACCAATATCTCAAAACATGCTGACGCGCTAAATGTCAGCATTTCGCTCAAGTCAATCTCAAATGAACGTGGTCGGTTGCTATGTATAGAAATCATCGACGATGGCGTTGGGTTTAAAGCTGAAGAAACTTCATATGGAATGGGGATCATCGGGATGCGCGAACGTATAGATGCAGTGAATGGTACCTTCATTGCAAAAAACAATATCAGCAAAGGTGTAACCATCAGCGCACAAATCCCTATCTAGATTTTTTAAAATAAATAAAGCGATTAAAAATCAATGTCACAGAAATTACTTGGGGTAAATGAATGAATAAAACAATTCTATTAGTGGATGACCATGCAGTAGTAAGACAAGGCCTAAAAAGCCTACTAGGTCAATGGGGATATCGTGTGGTGGCAGAAGCATCCAGCGGTGAATCAGCAATATTGTTATGGCAAGAACATCAGCCCAGCTTAGTACTCATGGACCTAGACATGCCAGGACTCGGTGGCCTAGAGGCATTACAAAGAATTTTAGCGCGCAGCAAAGATGCAAAAGTGCTCATCTACAGTATGCATGATGACAACATCTATGCAATGCGCGCAATCCAAGCAGGTGCAAAAGGCTATGTGGTAAAGACAGATGACGTCAATATTCTATTAGAAGCGGTTGATAAAATCATGAAAGGTGGAAAATTTATAGAACAAAAACTAGCGCAACATCTCGCCATCGATTTAATCAATGAAGCCAATAAACCTTTAGAAAAACTTTCCCCTAGAGAGTTTGAGGTATTTAGGCAACTAGCATCAGGTAACTCTCTTACTATCATTTCGGATAGTTTAAACATTAGCTATAAAACTGTTGCCAACATTCAAACTCAAATTAGACAAAAGCTTAACGTACATACAACCGCTAATCTTGTTCATCTCGCCATTCAGTTTGGCGTTACTCAGAGCAAAATCTAACTATCAACTATTCAAGGATCATCATTTTGAAAAATACAAAAACATTTTTAACGCTGGCAATGACTAGTCTGATTATCGGTATTTTTTTCAGCAACGTAAGCTTTGCAGAAAACACTAAACCAAATAACACCTACCAAGAAATGGAGTTTATTCAAACATTCAAAGGTAAAAATAAAGCGTTTGTACTGCAAACACTAGGCCAGCCAACTAAAAAAAGTAAACCTGTCAAACCATCTAATGCAGACAGCATCGTAGGCCAATCAAATGGTCCAGCTAATTTAAAGAAGGATGAAATTGAGATGTGGTACTACTTTAATCTAGTCAAATACAACTCAAAAAATACTTATAAACAAACTGAAATTACCTTCATCAATGATGCTGCAACCAATATGATGTTTCTCAACTAAACATTCATGCATCCTAAAAACTAACCAATTAGGCAGACTATCAACATGGCAATTACTAATCTGACACAAGATAACTTCAAAACAGTGATTGAATCCAATCCTTTTATCGTGATCGACTTCTGGGCACAATGGTGCGAACCATGTTTAATGTTCAGTAATACTTTTAAAAATGCAGCTTTAAAACATCCAGATGTCATGTTCTGTATGCTAGACACAGAAACCAATGCCGAGATTGCTGCTTACTTTAATATCGAGCAGATTCCATGCGTGCTAGCGATTAAAAACCAAATCGTGATTGATGGCATTGTCGGAGTCATGCCAAGTCAATCATTTGAAGAAAGCCTACAACAATGGAGAGTCTTTGACACAACAGAAATTAATCGTCATTTCTCAGAACAAGATGCTTGAAAATATTCGTCATGACCATACGCTGCTTAGCTGTGCTTACTGCACTATGCCTGAATAATCAGGTATGCCTAGCTGGAGAACAAACAAAACAAGAAAATACCACTAGAAAAGCTAAAGTGCATCATTTATCGCCTATCGCACCAAAGGCTAGCGAAGCTTTCAAACGACAAAATGATGACCTCAAAAAATTGATGTTACAGCTATATCAATGCAATCAAAAAGACTTATTAAAAAGCACAAAAGTCAGTGCAGAAGAACTCGTACAATGGGTTTTTGAAGGCCCCTTCGGTTGGAAGTTTGAAGCCATCAGACGAATGCAATCTGTAGATGCTTTATCATTAAGCTTCAATGAACAATATCAAGGTGACCGTATCCTTCCCTTAATCACAGGCTTGCACACCATGCTTGTAAGCGCTTATGGGGGGGAGAACGAGTTCAGATTCACAAAAACCATCTCACCAAAGCATTTATATGATGCCGCTCACAATATTGAAATGACACGATTTAAACTCATCAACCCATCGAACGATGTTCATCACTTCAACGCCAATTGCACAAGCGAGCAAATAAATGAAATTGAAACTACGTTTACAAACATCATTAAACGTACTAATCAATATGTGCAAAGTATAGATCATGCCGGCTCAATGAGAGAAAGCATAGTATCTGTAGATTATAGCTCAGCCGATTTTATAAAAATGCCTCACTAAAGGCACAACAAGATAGTGCAATCTTAATTAAGCACAAGATACGTTAAATAATTGGTATGACTTCGCAAAAATAAGAACATCCCTTATTAAGGGCTTGGTAGCGTTAAATAAGGGTTATTTCTGGAGTAAACACAAATATAAATGTGGCGGAGTGGCTGCTGGCAAAGATACAGCTCTTTATATATTCAACCTTAGTAGCAAAGTATAAAAAATCTTTTTGTAACATCAAGTTATGTGCCATTTTCACGTTGAGCACTTAAACACTTTAAAAAGTCAGCGATATCCCACTCACAACCACCACAGCCTGAGAGTGCCCCAGTCCATTGCGAGATTTGTTCCATATCCATACCGCGCTCAAAGTATTTTTGTATTTCGGCACGCGTGGTGCCGCTACATTGGCACATCACCTCATCTGCAGCGCTATCATTCTGTGTACTCATTGGTGCATTAGCTTCAAGATTAAAAACAACAGATAGTTTAGCATCATCCATTTACGATGCTTAATCAAGCATTACACATCCATCAATGATTAGTGCGATGAATATATCTCCAAAGCCATCCAAAATGATTGATTGCCAGCATCACTCAAGGCACAAGCACCTCAATCGGTGTATTCAGCGATTCATCCACTGTGAAGAAGTCTGGTTAAGTACTGCCAGATGGGGCAGATATTTTGATCGATGTTAAAGCTTGTGCGATAAAGGCAGAAGATTGTTTAACCCATTCCGGACGTTCCTTATCTTTAGGGTAACGGCTTGCGGTGTAGGGGGCTCGTACTAATAATCTAATATAGCTGTTTTCTGATACGCCGGTGTAATAGGTGTCTACAGTTTCCTCCGGCAAATCTACAATAACCGCTTTTTCGTAATGCTCTCTTGCCCATTGGCGCCCATTGATGACTACCACATCTCTTGGGATTTCTTTTCTACCTAGGCGGTTACCTTTAGCGTCGAATTGTTGAATAGTTCCTTTCGTCTTTTCCACCAGACTTTCTAAAGTTCGATAGTCCGCCAACAATGATTCTTTATCTGAGGTGCGGTCTATCTTTGACTCCCATTCAGGAGCTAGATAGAGTCCCGTACCAATCGAAGTTGCACCATATGTGCTCACAAACGGCCATATGCCAGTCTGGTCTTTACGCCAAAAGCCAATCAAACCTAACATGCGCTGGTATTGATGATTGTCCAATACTTTAATTGCCTCTGAGATTTGCTCTCGATAATTTTGAGTGTCTATGTCTTTCCGATTGTAGCTTGCTGCCGTCCTACCTTGTGGGATAGTCATACTAAAGGTGCGATCATCAATTCGGAGGGTGTAATCGCCTGGTGGAACAGGGTTATTCACATCTGCCCAATGTTGACGCACTTCTTCATGAATGCGTTTTTCTCTTTGCTCGTAGTCTTCAGCAAGCAAAGTATTGGGAATAGAAGCTAAGATCACGAATAGTATTACAGGGAGTGAGCAATATTTCATGGTGTTTTTTATATGGTGTGATATAGCGTGGTGGCTCTACGACATAACCGAATACCAAGGCACTTGGTTGCAATAATCTTTATATTAGATTGATTAATAAAAGTCCTATGATGATGTTAATCATCACAATCAAAACAAATGAAGCAGCGTTACTCACCATGCTATTTCTTAGCATTTTCCCCGTTTCATTTAGATACCTGTCTGAAAAAGCTAATGGTGATAACACGAATACAGTTGATAAAAATATTGCTTCATTTTTGTGATGAATCATCTTTAAAAAATCGCCATACCCTTGCGACAAAAAGCTTATAGCAAGTGCAATATTGCATATTAAAAAACTAGTATCTAGTCCCAAAATAATCCTAAACAAAACTGAGTTTGATACGTTCTCTATGGCAAAAAATACTGTAATTGACACAAAGCATAAATACATACAAACGCGCTATTCAATAACTTATTACTAATAAAACTCATTCCCAATCCTTAACTACTTCTACACTTTTAACTCGTACCAAAGTAGTACCGTGTTTTATTAATCAAAGAAACCACCTTTTTACTTGGTAGTCACACTTTTCAATACACCCTTGCCAATTGAACTACAAAGCCAAACTTCTAACATAATTGATTAAACGTATATGCTACTAAACTCTTTAATCCATTACTGTAAATTGTTGTTAACTGAATAGTTAACAACGCTACTAACAACAATTGTCCTTGGCAGAATACAAAAAAATTCAGACAAAGCGTTTAATGAATAACAAAATAGGACAAGCAGGGGTGAGCTGGTAAAAGTTTTTTAGTGTGGGATATTTCAAGCACAGATAGAACCTGTCATATGTATAAACAGGTACAGGGAATTATTTTTGAAATGAAAAACGGCGAATACATGACTGTATTCGCCGTTTTTAATGTTTGGAGCGGGAAACGAGGCTCGAACTCGCGACCTCAACCTTGGCAAGGTTGCGCTCTACCAGCTGAGCTATTCCCGCCTAACTAAAACCAATTAAAGCTGCCAAATTAATACAAAAAACCACTACAAAACACTGGAGGCGCGAGCCGGAGTCGAACCGGCCTAAACGGCTTTGCAGGCCGCGGCATAACCGCTTTGCTATCGCGCCAATGTTGGCATTATATACCATACAACAGAAGTACATTCATTGATGATAAAACCAAAGAGGCATACTTTTTAAAACTAAAACGGCGAAGCATTTATGCATTCGCCGTTTATTATTTGGAGCGGGAAACGAGGCTCGAACTCGCGACCTCAACCTTGGCAAGGTTGCGCTCTACCAGCTGAGCTATTCCCGCGTGTCGTTAAGACAGGCGCCATTATAGAGGGTTTGAAGATATCGTCAAGTACTAGATGCGCATTTTTCACTAAATTATTTGCGGTTTATTTTCGGCATTGCAGCACGTAAATAATAAGCCATTGATAGCAATGTTAAAAATGCTGCGATCACGATAAGTACCTGTCCAAATAATTTTGTAGGGAACATGCCAAGGTTCGCCACCTCAATACCATCCCAGTACAATAAAAATAAAATTGCGACCATTTGTACAGCTGTTTTCACTTTACCTATCATTGCCACACCGACGCTACTGCGCTGACCTTCCCCTGCCATCCACTCACGCAATGCACTGATCGCAATTTCGCGGCCAATAATAATCAAAGCCACCACAGCACCTACACGCTCAAACTCAACTAACACGATTAATGCAGCCGCTACCATTAATTTATCAGCAACAGGGTCTAGAAAAGCCCCAAATGAAGAGGTTTGATTTAGCTTTCGTGCCAAGTATCCATCAAGCCAGTCCGTCAATGCAGCGACGGCAAAAATCGCTGTTGCTGTTAAATTTACCCAATGTGCTGGAATAGCACCGAACGCCTGCGGATTTGTGGGCAAATAAAAAATAATGACAAATACTGGTATCAACAAGATACGTAGCCATGTCAGCATGGTTGGGATGTTGCAAGTCATATAGTTAATCTCTAAAAAGTAACGATTTCTATCAATCGCCAACTACTTATTGCCTAATTGCTAATTGCATTAGTTAATTGCAATTAGTGTAGTTCGCCGTATATTTTCTCAGCCAAACTTTGGCTAATGCCTTCAACATTGGCAAGTTCGTCAATACTAGCATTTTTTACGCCATCTAAACCGCCAAAACGCGTTAGAAGCGCTTTACGGCGCTTAGCACCAATCCCCTCTATATCTTCTAAGCTCGAGTGCAATCTGGCTTTCGCGCGCTTCGCACGGTGACCGGTGATGGCAAATCGATGTGCTTCATCACGAATCTGTTGTAGCAAATGCAATCCTTTGTTGTCTTTTTCCAGATTAATCATTTCACCCGTGTCAGAAAATATCATGGTTTCCAATCCTGGTTTGCGGTCCTCACCTTTGGCAATACCGACCAACAGAATATCGTCTAGCCCAACTTCAGCCATGACTTCAATCGCCACGCCAAGTTGGCCTTTGCCACCATCAATAAATACCAAATCTGGACGCTTCCCCTCACCCGCCGCCACTTTCTTATAGCGTCTGGTGAGCACATCTCGCATCGCCGCGTAGTCATCACCGGGGGTGATACCTGTGATGTTATAACGTCGATATTCACTATTCTGCATATCGCCACGGTCAAATACGACACAGCTGGCAACGGTGGCCTCGCCCATCGTATGGCTAATATCAAAGCACTCCATACGTTCTGTGCTATCTGGCAGGTTCAATGCTTCTCGCAGCGCAATCAGCTTAGCTGCTTGATTGGCAGAGGTTGCAGCACGCTGACTTAACGCTAACTCCGCATTGGTTTGCGCCATTTTTAACCATACGCGCTTATCGCCAATAGGATTAGTGTTAATCTTGACCTTACGGCCCGCTTGCTCGCTCAACACCTCTTCAATCAGGTCTGTTTCAATTTTAATGCCTATCACAATAAGTGGTGGTGTATTCTGCGCCACATAATGCTGTGTTAAAAAGGCTTCCATACTTGTTTCTAAAGTCTCACCTTCAGAATTTTTCGGCATATAGCTTCTATCACCTAAATGCCTTCCACCTCGTATCATCACTAAGTTAATACAATGTTGTCCTTGTAGCTCAGTACAAGCAATCACATCAGCATCAGATACATTAAAATCACTGACAAACTGCTTAGCCTGCACTTGGCGTAGCGCCTGAATGCGATCCCTAAACACGGCAGCTAGCTCGTAATCTTGATTAGTTGCAGCTATATTCATTTGCTCAGCAATGGTATCCATTACTTCTGTTGTTTTACCCTGCAAGAACATCGCGGCCTGATGCACGTCATTGCGATAATCATCTGCCGTAATAAAACCTACGCAAGGCGCTGTGCAACGCTCGATTTGATGCTGTAAACATGGACGGCTACGGTTGGCAAATACGGTATTTTCACAAGTACGTAATTTAAAAACTTTCTGGAGTAACTGGATACTTTCACGAACAGCCACAGAGTTAGGGAATGGCCCGAAATACTGGTTGCCTTTGCGTTGTGAGCCCCGATGAAATGCTAAACGTGAATATTCATCGCCTGTAAGCGTGATGTAAGGGTAAGATTTGTCGTCACGAAACAACACGTTGTAACGTGGCATCAACCCCTTAATCAGGTTATTTTCGAGCAACAAGGCTTCTGCTTCACTGCGCGTGACGGTTGTTTCCAAGCGTACGATGTTGCTCACCATCATTCGCGTACGTGGGCTTGGTAGATTCTTATTGAAATAAGAGGAAACTCGTTTTTTGAGATCTTTAGCTTTGCCAACGTAAATAACCTCGTCACTTGCGTTAATCATGCGATAAACGCCTGGCAAGTTAGGTAAGTTTTTTAAGATGGGTTTAGGGTCGAACATGAGCATATTTTAACAGCCCATTAATTGAATTGGCTTAAATCAGTGACGGTAAATATAACAAGACCAATATTAACCGTCACTGTTACTGCTGAAGCGCGTTATTCTGAGATTTTTTTAATATTTTCCAAACCTGATTTAAAAATACCCAAAATTGCCGCTTTAGCTGCAGCATCATCTTGACCAGCCGCACCCGGGTTAGCTGGGTCTTTGCGCTTAAAGTTTGCACTCCAAACAACGGTCGTTTTACCGTCTGCACTTTCTTTAATCTTTAAAGTAGCACCATACTCACGCACAGGTAATACGCTTTCAGTGATTTCATACTTCATTGTTTTTGTAGCGGCATCAAAACTAGTGAGTACTTCATTAATTTTGCCGCCATCTTGTGTAGTTAATACACGCGTAGCGCCAACTTCATCAGCTTTACCGCTAGTGATTTCAGTTTTAGCAATCGCTGGGTGCCAGCTCATGTCTGCAAAACTACCAATTTTTGCCCACACTTTGTCAGCTGGCGCATTAATTTCAATGGTTTCTTTCAAACGGATTGTTTCATCAATCGCAGCAGATGCTTGGTTAGTAAATGCAAACAATGAAACCAACATTGCTGTAAAAAATTTACTCATAAAAACCTCAAAATGTTAATAATTAAGAATACGCTCGTCTAAATACGAGCCGGTAAGAATATACATGATAATTTAAGCAAGATATATGCAAATAACAGCACGTCTGAGGATGCCTGACGCTATGCATCCAGCAACTCACCTGCTATGGCCCAATCCTCATAGGCAATCTCTTCAAAAGTGATGTAAGTATAAGATTTTGGCTTATGTGCAACACGCTCTAATGTTTCTGTAATTTCTTTAGCAATTTGCGCCTTTTGCTCACGAGTCACTTCTCCTGCTAGTTTAATATTCACATATGGCATGCTTAATTCTCCTTTAGTTTACAAAAGTGACGGTGTCACGTTGATGTGTCAGTATGTTTTGAGATAGAGCTTAATGATCGTGATCATGGTGATGTCCGTGGTCATCTGCATGTTGATGATATTTCGTATGCTGTCCTTTTAACGTAAGCCAGATATCTCGTATGAGGTTTAAAGTAAGCATCAACAGTAAAAAAGAAATCAATATGGACAAAATAGGATCAATCAGCATCCAGCCTGTAAAATAAATCACCACACCAGCCACCACTGCTGCAACAGAGCCTAATAAGTCACCTAAGACATGCAAAAAAGCTGCGCTATTATTTAAGCTTTCTCCATGATGGTGAGCTTGATGATGCAATTGCTTAGCCACAACGAGATTAACAATTAGGCCGATGCTTGCGATGATGATTAATCCAAACCCTTGCACATGATGTGGCTGTTTAAACCTGGAAATCGCCTCCATCACAATAAAAATAACCACTAGCAACATAGTGACAGCATTAATGATTGAAACAACCAACTCTGCATAACTTACACCAGATTGATGACGCGAAACGTTGGATTTTTTACTCATGACAGAGGCCATCCATGCCAACCCTAACGCGGCAACATCAGAGAACATATGCCCAGCATCACTTAAAAGTGCTAATGATCCTGTGTACCAACTACCGATGGCTTCGACGACAGCGAAAATAAGAATAAGTAAAAAAGGAAGGAAATAATGATCGTGATCATCATGGTTGTTGTGTGTTGATGTATTCATAAGCTAAATGCTAACCCAAAAATATAGGATAATGTCGCCTTATCACTACTTTTAATCATCCTTATTTAATACGCTATGCTCAGTTATCGCCACGCATTCCATGCAGGCAACCACGCCGATGTGCTTAAGCATTATGTACTAGGCCTAGTGCTTGCCCACACCAAACAAAAAGATAAACCATTTTGGTACATAGACACGCATGCAGGTGCTGGCATGTATAGCCTGCAAGATGGATATGCAACACAAAACCAAGAGTTTAAAGAAGGCATCAGCAAACTATTATCTGCTAAAAACTTACCGCAGTCCTTAGCAGACTATATGGCACAGATTCAATCTTTCAACACTGGTAGTGAGTTGAGCTTTTACCCTGGGTCACCCATGGTTGCTGAATCATTTATGCGCGCAGATGACAGAATGCGTCTGTTTGAATTGCACCCAAACGACTACAAACTATTATCAGAAAACTTTGAAGGCTTTGGCAAACAAGCTAAAGTTGAAATGCAAAATGGCTTTAAAGGTCTAAAATCATGTTTACCGCCACCACCGCGCCGAGCAGTAGTGCTGATAGACCCCCCCTATGAAGATAAACAAGATTATCACTATGTAGTAGATGCAATTAAAGATAGCTTAAAACGATTCCCTACTGGCACTTATATCGTTTGGTATCCCTTACTACAGCGCCCAGAACCCGCTGAGATGTTAGATGAGCTATTAGCACTCAATGTACCAGACTGGCTACATGTGACTTTATCTGTTGAAGCCCCGTCGGAAGAGGGATTTGGCATGTATGGCAGTGGATTATTTATCATAAACCCTCCATGGACCCTACCCAAAACCTTAGCAGAAACAATGCCTGTTTTAACAGCGCTACTTGCACTGGATGAAACGGCAAGTTTCACTTTAGATAGCCAGATTGAATAAAAAACACCTGTTCAAACTGCTACAATACACATGTTTTATTCCAAATTCTAAACCATTCGTGTCTAGGCGATGAGGCGAAGACAGTGCTGTAGCACAGTAAGCCGAAGGTAACAACGATACAAATGGTTTAGAATTGGAATTATGTTATTTATTTAAAGGCTTTTACATATCATGCAAGAAAAAACTAAACAACATGCGACCGTATATAAACAAGGTAGCATTATGACCAATATTTTATTTGGTAGCCGCTGGTTACAACTACCGCTTTATTTAGGTTTAATAGTAGCGCAGGCTGTCTACGTGTTCTTTTTTGGCGTTGAGCTTATCCATTTAGTATCAACTGCACACAAGATTGTTGAAGCGGACATTATGCTGATTGTATTAGGCTTGATTGACGTAGTGATGATTTCAAACTTGCTGATTATGGTAATTGTTGGTGGCTATGAAACGTTTGTTTCGCGCCTGAACTTAGAAGGTCATCCAGATGAACCGGATTGGCTCTCTCACGTTAATGCCAACCTGTTGAAAGTAAAACTAGCGACAGCCATCATTGGGATTTCATCGATTCACCTGCTAAAAACCTTTATCAATGCGCACAATCTATCCGATAGAGTATTAATTGCACAAACCGTGATTCACATGGCTTTTGTACTTTCTGCTGTGGCGATTGCTTATATCGATAAACTGATGGCACATTCAGAACCTACACAACAATAAAAATCACTAATACAACAGCACCACTCTAGGTGGTGCTGTATCTACATGGTGTACTGAAAACTTATGTACGGTAATCGTTTTTTCGTTTTCAGTTTCCACACTGACACGCCAATCACCCGCTGCCAAATTATTTTTATAAGTGTACCCTCTAAAGCCCTCATAACGACCGCCAGACAAATCAAAACCAATGCGTGATTGCGTTACCCAGCCTTGCTTTTTATTGTAATGCTGCCAGCGATGGAACAATTTTGCTTCAAGGCCCGGTGGCGCGAATATCGAAGAAAAACAATAAACACGCTGTCCCGCTACCATGTCTAAATCATTGCTAGTTTTACGCCAAAAAACCCACCAAGGTGATGCCTGTTGAGAGAGTCGATATTGACCATTGGCTTTATCCAACTCAAATGCCACCACCACATCACGCTTGACTAAAGGCACAGGCGGAATCATATCAGCTGCATAAGCCGCCATGAGCAATGCCGCAATACCAGCCACAGGCTTAATACTACCTAAATGATTAGGTGTTTTTTTGTAGAGCCAAAAAGCCAGACTAGCACCAAGTAAGGTGCTTAAATAAAACCATACAGCATGAATACTGCCTAGTAAAAATGGCAATGCGAAGTTAAACAACAACATTGCGCACAAACCAAACATAGACCAGCTTAATGTAAAGCGTTTATATTTGTCTTCTAAAAACTCATTCGCTACCAATAATATCGCCAGTGCTAGCGACATTAGCCATGACAGCCAGTGGCTGGAGCTTTTAAAGTACAAGATAAATAACGCACTGAAAAGACTACCAAACAAGAACTGAAGTAAGAAATAAGGGAGCCGTGGTGAGTAGTGTCGTTTAAACACTGACACTAACCGACCCTCACTATTTTCGATTGGTATTGGACGGCCGATTAAATAGAGAATAATCGCCGCGCAAAGAAGATATCCAGCAAATATCCATAAATCCGAAGCGACAACGTTGTGGCCTATCGTCAATGCATCCCACACGAAACCTGCAACAAAGAATACCGCTGGTAAAAAATCAGTGAGTCTGCGTACGCGTTGCATACTTACCTGCACCCAAGAAGGATTGGTTAAAGTGTTCATACAGTACTAGTAATGAAGCCTATAAAAAATGGCCGAGCACATAGCCAATGATAATGCCGATGATTAACGCGATGGTAAGTCCACGATAGGTGAGCACATCTTTTGAATAACCGCGCTTAATAGCGACAAATGAGACGATATAACCAATCGCATTTAACAGCCAAATGATGGACAGACTCAGCACCTTGACGATCAATGGACCGATGACAGGCACTAAGCCAATCACGCCTAACAACCAGAGAAATACATTAGAGACAACGCCAAATAACAAAATGCCCGCGGTTACAGCTTTAGCATCCCAGCCGAAGTGCCAAGCGGCGAAAACCACCACGACCAACACAATACTAAGTGGCAGCATCCATTTCCATGTGCCTCGTTTCGGCGGCTTGATGATATCACTATCAAAAATGTGTTTTTCGTCCATGGGGTAATCAAGGTAGTTTAGGATGGAATGATTTTAGCATTGAACCGTACGTTTCGATGATTGCTAAATCTACAAATAATCCATCATTTCAGCACTCGAGCATGCAAGTGCGAAAACGATTAGAAACAGGAGCGGGTTATCGCGCATAAGAACAATAACGATGAGTTTAGTTGATTTTGACTTTAAATCCCCTGTTGCAACGCCTTAGTTGCACAGATTTAATTGGGGTTTTAGGCAAGCGACTGTTTGAGCAAAGCGAGTTTCCGCTTGCCGCCCATTAAGTTTAAACAACACTGGAAACAAGCAGTAGTGGGTAGCTTTTTCTTTGGTTTCTTTGGTTTCTTTATTTTGGCTACGCAAAAGAAAGAAATTCGCCTGTCGGGTGAGACCGACTGAACCCTTCGACTCGCCACACTTTCATTTTGATTTACTCATAACGTAAATTAGCCATGCTATTTGACCTATATCTTTGTGTCAAACTAGCATGGCTAATCATTTCAAACGTAATTAAAAATTAATACTTCAAACCGCCTCAGCAATTGGGATGACTTTTTTACCGTTAGAAAGTGCTTCTAAAGCTGGCGTGTAATCTGTCATTTGATCAAAATTCAAGTATTTGTAGATTTCAGCAGTGTTAGCCAATTTATTACCTACAGTCTCTAAATACTCTGCATGCGTCGGCATACGACCCAATTTAGCACAAACCGCCGCCAACTCAGCTGAACCCAAGTAGACCCGCGCATCTTTACCCATGCGGTTATCAAAGTTACGCGTACTGGTTGAAAATACAGTCGCCTTATCTGCCACACGCGCTTGGTTACCCATACATAGTGAACAACCTGGCACTTCAGTTCTGGCACCAGCAACACCAAATATAGAGTAAACACCTTCATCACGTAGCTGTGCTTCATCCATACGGGTCGGCGGTGCAATCCATAAACGGGTTGGAATACCACCAGAACCTTCTAATACTTTAGCCGCTGCACGGTAATGGCCGATATTCGTCATACAACTGCCGATAAATACTTCGTCAATCTTATCGCCCACCACTGCTGTTAATGGTTTGATGTCATCTGGGTCATTCGGGCAAGCGACTAATGGCTCAGTAATAGTGTTGAGGTCAATTTCAATCACATGTGCGTATTCAGCGTCTTTATCCGCCTCTAATAACTCAGGCTTAGCCAACCAAGCTTGCATGCTGGCGATACGGCGTTGCAATGTGCGTGGATCTTGGTAACCGTTATCAATCATGTTTTGTAGCAACACGATATTTGAAGTCAGGAACTCAATCACTGGTTCTTTATTCAATTTTACGGTACAGCCGTTCGCTGAACGTTCAGCTGAGGCATCGGCAAACTCAAACGCTTGCTCTACTTTTAAATCTGGCAAGCCTTCAATCTCTAGGATTCGACCGTTAAATACGTTCTTTTTACCTTGCTTACCAACGGTTAAAGTACCTTCTTGAATGGCAGCATACGGAATTGCATTCACTAAATCACGTAAGGTAATGCCAGGTTGCATTTCACCTTTAAAACGCACTAAGACAGATTCAGGCATATCAAGCG